>ULNH01027229.1_pt1 | contig 123861 bp, 104 predicted proteins | sample 1951871 | NCBI WGS metagenome assembly ULNH01 (sample SAMEA4835572, study PRJEB28245) | human gut metagenome | biome: gut microbiome; material: fecal sample | place: Denmark | collected 2008 | reverse complement strand
AGCGTCCTTTACAGATTCTACTTTTTCAATCATATCTCCATAAACATCATCATACGTTTTTTCTAATGGCTCAGTTACGCGGTTTCTACGAATGATTTCATAGTTCATCGCATGATCTTCTAGTTCAAGATGAATGGTCGTAAAGCCTTCTTCAGTTTTAGAAGTTTTGGCTTGTTTTACCCGTTTTCCCGAACTATTTAAACAATAAACTTCAAATTCATCTAAGGATTTAATGGTAACAGTTCCCGTAATTTGTTCTACTTTTACTGGTCCTTCGCCTAAATCTTTAATCGTTGTACCATCGGCAGATAATTCATAGCCCGTATTACGGCATTGACCCGCTGCGGTTAATAATAAACGATCGCTATCTTCTATCATTGCACCTTTTTTACCTAAGCCTGCTAAAGTTACGACACTATAATCATTATCAATATCCATTTTAAAATCGGATAATTCAACAGTACGATCATTATAATAACCTACCGCACCTTGAACCGCATTGGTATTGACTAAGAAACGTTTACCATCTTGTGACCAAAGGATAGAGCCATCTTCACTTGTCACATAATAATGCTCTAATTTTTCTAATAAAGCAGGATTATTTCTTTTAATGGTATTTTCATCTCCATTAATGTAGGTCATGTTCCCATTTTCATCTTCTTTATAGAAATAGTTGCCGACGTTAGCGATAATATACGTTCCACTGGTCATACTATGATTTTGTGAAGTTGGGTCCATAGCAGTATCTACATTTATACCATTATGATAGGTTTGTTGGTTCTTCATAATCGCTTGCGCATAATAAAGTAATGCAGCAGCACTTGAAGTTCCCATACGATTAGGATGATCAGCAAATTGGAAAGCATTTGTAATCATATTGGTACGATTTCCATCAGATAATGGACTCGTTGATAAGTTAAAGGAGCAAGCACTCCACTCTTGCAAAGAAAAGATAGCGGCTGTCATGATGTTGTATTCAGCAGTATGAGTATTTGGTTCTGCTTCATTTGCTTCATTTACAATATAAGGACTGCCAATCAAATCACCCTTAGCAGCATCGTTATAAATATTTCCCGACAAATCTTCAACCATGGAGCCAGCGCTTGATGTAGCTGTATCTACCCCAAATTCGGTACCGGTGGTTGGATGAGATTTATAATAGTGACGAGCGATATAGTCATAGGCTGCATTTACATATAAGTCGTTTAAATCCCCTGTCGGTAAATTTGTTGTACCACATAGGCCAACGCGTAAACCTAAACCATCATTACCTTTCGCCCATTGATACATTTCATTATAGTAATCTTGTTGTAATTCATACAAGAATCTAAAAGTATCATTGATTCTCTGTCGAGAATAATCATTGTTTAAATAACTTTGTGAAATCAAAACCGTTCCTTCTTCACAATTTTCTCTTCGAGAAAGGCCATCTAAGCCACTTCCGGTTTTATCCTTCCAAGCCTCTTTCAGCGCATCATTAGAGCCATATAATTCTAATAACCATGAATTAAATTTCGATTGAAACGTAGCTTTATAACTGCTACTGACGAATTCATAAGTCGTACTTGACGTATATACACCATATATATTGGTTAGGTTATTTTCATTAGCAACTTCCACTAAAGCAAGCGCGGGATCATCCGCTAAAGCAGTACCCGTATAAGTATTCGTGGTTTTAAAAAGTTCTTTCACCACGCGTTTCGTTTCATTAACTAATCTTTCATCAATGTAAGTTTCAAATTTCAAGCCACTACTGATGTCATTCATTTCTTCTTCGGTGAACGTCCCTAAAGAACTTAAAGTAGAACCATAACGGCCACCTAACATGACCATGTCTAGATAAATACCTTTTCTCTTTAAGCATGACCAAAAATAATTAAATTCATCAACCGATTGAGCGTTTAATGCGCTGCTTCCACCAGTGGCGCCAAAGATATTCGGTGCATAGAATCCAGCATCCCAATCGATTAAACGTACTAAGTTATATCCCATTGCTGCAATCACATCGACGAGCTTATTAATTTCTTCTTTTGAAGTACCAAAGAAAGATTGTCCCGAGACATTAATGCCCCAGAAGTTCACTCGTTCACCTTTTTGATTAACAAAATGTTCGCCTTCTGTAGTAATATAACCATTGCTATTAATATCCGCATCTAAAAGATAAGATACATCCAAAGCACTTCCTATATAATCGTCATAATTAGGAAGTTCATAATTATACCAAGAAGTTGTATCAGGATTATATTTGCTTTCCATATATTGCATATATAAACCATTTCCTCCACAATCAGCCGCGGTAACTGCAACGATTAAATCGACTGTTGTATCCGAATTAATTTCACATTTTAAAGATGTAATTACTTTTTCTGGAAGGGGATTCACAAATGCAAACATATTGAGTTTAATACCTAGGCTAAAAGAAGTGGCTTCCACGTTATTTCCTGACCAAATAATAGGACATACATCGCTTTCATCGCTCTTCCACCAGCCAAAGATTTCACGACCTTGCATAATATCATACGAATATGAGGTGCCGTCTTGATATTGGTAGGTATATTTGGCAACTTTTTTACCATCCCAAGCAGCATTATGAATCATATAGAGACCATCTGCTTTTTGATGAATTGGGATTTCAACTTCATTTACATAAAGATTTCTAGAGTTCCTAGGAATATTTAAGTTTGATTCAGAACCTAAGGCAATCGCCGTATTTACGTGTTCATTTGGATCTAAAACGTGGAATTGAATACCATTATAAGAAATATCACCAAACATATCAAAGCCAGTTAATTCGTTATCCGTTCCTTGACCGGACCAACCTTTTCCTTCGCCTCCCGTAAAAGCGGTAGTTGTTAAAGAAGAAATATCAATTGGGGTCATTTTGATTTCTTTATTTTCAATTTTTCTTAAAAATTCATCGGGACGGATCATGTTACAACCCAAGTATTCATCCGGTTTATTATTAAGATCAATTTCCATATTATCATAATAGAAATAACCTGCACCTGTATTATTAATCATGTGACAGACACCAAAGCCACTGATGTTGGTTAAATCAACCATACATTTTTCCGAAGCAGTACCTGTTTCGTTAGCACGATTCCCTGATGTAGAAAAAGCGGATACAGGTATTTGGACATGCTGCCATTGTTTTTTTAAAGAATAATCAACATACTTATCTAGCGTTATAAACGAACGATTATATTGCTGATTGATTGGACGAGACTTATATTCTTCTCCTCGGTGTTCTAGTAAGAAAAAATTATACCAACCGGGATCACAATCTAGATATAAATCAAATTCAATCGTGGCAATTTTTTTAAAGGTAGAATCCGTTGTTCCTACCTTGTCACCATGACGGAAGTCAATGATTTTAGGAAAAGAACAATAATATTCGACATATGTAGCACCTGGATTTACTTCTACTTTCCAGCTCTTAGTTCCGTCTTTTTTGATTTCAGTATCATCTTTACAAATGTTTCCGGTATTCCAAACTACTTCAACGCCATCACTAAAGCCATCTTCGTACATCTTTTGATATACACTTGCTCCATCTAAAAGGGCTTCTTTCGCATGAACTTTAAACCATTGATAAGGCTTAGAAATAGCGTTTAAATGGTCAACGCTAAGAAGTAAAGATGAAAAGGCAAAAGCTAAAAACAAACCTTTTTTTATTTTCATTACTTTTTTCCTCCTTTTTTTATTTTTCACTTAAAGCTTTTTCGTATTGTACAAACTCATTTAAGAAATCTTCTCTTAGAAGTGTCTTATGAATGGTAACCGGTTGATCACCTAAATTTTGGACTACATATTCACCAATATTTTGTGGGACCACAATAATATCTAAATATTTTGCTTCAAAAGAGTATTCAGGGTTGGTTTTCGAATAAATTCTTACTTTTTCACCATTGGTAACCGTTAATACATGGAAAACACCATGAGTGTTATCTTCATAACGATCTAAGAATTGAGTGGTCATAAGTTTAAAATATAATAATGGGCTTTCACCAACCGTTTGAGTTAATACCGTATCATGATCATCAAAAGGTTTAGCCCGTCTTACAATATGTTCATTTACCCAATTCGTTTTACGATATTTTTGTAAAACATTATCACCATGACGAGAATGAATTGGACGCGGATTACCATCTAAATCGCGACGCATATAGTCATAAAGTTTATAAGTATAGGAACCGATGGTTAAAGAGCCAATCTCTAACACTAATTGGTTACGACCAGAAGAGTGAATCGTACCGGCAGGAATTAAAACTTGTGTTCCAGGAACAGAGGTTACAGCATTTACATATTTTAAATAATCGATATGTTTTCCCGTTCTTTCTGATTCATAGACTTCTTTCATAAAATCATCGGGATCAATATCTTCATTGAAACCTAAGAAGGTTTTAGCACCTTCTGCTGCTTCAACAATATAATAGGATTCATCTTGACGACCTAATTCATGATTTTCTTTAGTGACATAATCATGATAAGGATGGCATTGTATAGACATGTTTCCGTTTGCGTGCCAGGTATCATCATAGTTAAAACGAATTGGGAAATAACCATGGAAATAATTCACACAATCTTGACCCATCAGTTGTACGCCGCGAGCATGAACAAATGTATAATATGGAACTTCAATGGAAACGCCATTTGCTTCAATGACAACAGATACTTCACTTGGAATCATATCAAAAATCCAAGCACAGTTTTTCATCGTACGAGGAAGATTACGATAACGCATCATGAAATATCCGCCCCAAACACCTTCTAAATACACAGGTTTACAACGGAATGGTTGTTTTACTAAAGCATCAAATAAAGTATCCATTGTTGCCATCGGTGCCATAATAAAGGCGTCATCATGATCACCAAAAATATAATAATCTAATTCATGATTACTAATTAAAGATTTGCGGAGCAAAGTTTCATTTTCAAAATCGACATAGTAATTTCTACGCATCAATTCTTTAAATGGCCGAGCCTTGGTATCGCCAATATTGGTATACAAGCCTTTTTTGGAACGAATTGCCGCTTCTTTAGGGCTCATATCAATATAGATTTTGGTACCCGCTAAAGATTTAAAGTCATCAATTAAAGCACCATGACCGACAATCAAAACGATTCCTTTCGCATTTTGAATTTGCGTTAAGGCTTCTTCTACTTTTTGTTCATCCATTAAACTTTTTAAACCAGCAGTATAAAGCTTTCCATAAAGTAAAACCGGATCCATTACGCGGTCTTCGGGAAGAAAAGATTTTAAATATTCATGAATTTCTTCCGCACTTTTATAAAGTGAACTCACACGAATAACGGTAGCGTTTTTAAACATGTTAAGTAAAACGTCAAAATTACAAGATGGATAGCCGTCAATAGCGACTACTTGATTCTTCATTGAAAGGACATGATTTTGTAATTCTTTTTCAATTTTCTTTAAATCCGTTAAAATGGTGTTTGTGACACTTGGGTCAACTTTTACATGGTTTACCGCAGTTTGATCATCAAATGGGTAAGGGTTAAACATAAAACTCATAATTATTTTTCCTCTTTTCTTAGGCGAAGAATTATTCCACTTTTTAAGTGTTGAATCGTCAATGTTTCGCCTAGGCACTGTACGATTTCTTGGTGAGACCAAATGATTTCAATCGTCTTCTCTTTTAATAGAGGTAACAAAATGGACACTTGGTCTAATTCTTTTTCGTTGGTACTCGAATGAATGATAAAGATAAAATACTCTTCTTCATTTTCTAATACTTTTACATACACATCTTCTTGATTCACTTGATATAGAGGTGATATTCCTCTACTCATAAGAAGTTCAGTAGCGCTTTGTTTATTTTCTTCATCCACTGTTTCATAGCCATGGAAGAAAGGATTATAAACGCGAATGTCCACGCCTTCTTTTTCAAGCGATGTTAGGTACTCTTTTTCTTCTAATGGTAACCCGTCTATGCTCGGTAATAAAATAACTTGCGGTTCTACTCGTTTTTCTTGTAAAACCTCCATATTGACAAATTGCGGACGGTAACCTTTTTCTAGTAGACTTTCGTAAATCAAGCTGGAATAAATTGCATAAGGTTCTTTACATTTCCAAGCATTTTTTTGTTCAGCATTCGTAATCGCATCTTGATAAATCGCCATATCTTGACTCATATAAATTGCAACCGGATGTTGATATGCTTCTGCTTTCGCTAAATGATGAGACCACTTTTGAATAAAATGATTCATTTCTTGAACCGTTTTATACTTTTTAGTCTCGGTTCCATCGTTATAAACGATGCCATAACGATTGGGTTCTGGTGCACCTTCGATTTCTGCATCCGCTCGATATTGATAAGGCATCATCCCTTTAAAACCACTACCGAGAAGATAAAGCATCATTACTTCATATTCATAAGAAGACATATCCACTCTTGCATCACATTCAATGGCCCATGCATGGGTTTGATACGCTCTCGCTACGGAATTAGCAATATCAAGAATGCGCTGATACTCTTTACTGACAACTCCTAAAGGTGAGATATAAAGGGTGATACCTAAGAAATCCATACCTTTAGTTATCGTAAAGAAATCAGTTCCTCGAATCGCACTTCCTTGTTGAACTGCACTGGGCATTAAGCAGGTAAAACTTGGTTTTTTTCCTACTTCTGTAGCGATATTCGCTAAATGGACGAGATATTGATTCATCCGACGATTGTTAAACTTCCTAAAAGCTATCCACGTCGTTAATTCTTCTTTTGTTTTTGGTCGATGATAAGGTGTATCCATAAAAATCCCCGTTTCTATATGAAACGCTTTTAACGTAAAAGGGTTATAATCATAGAAACCCATAAACGGATAAGCCGGTTCATTGTAGATTTGAAAGCCAATAACATTTTCATTATTTTCATAATGCTTTGCTAAGTAACGCGTTATCTCTTCATCTTCTTTAACCACGCTAGGATTGGATAGGCAGTTACGAATGAAATAATCCCATTTTAATGGAATTTCTTTTCCATTTTCATCTTGCATCAAAGCATAGGGAGCGTTTCGTAAGTTACTACTATATCCTTGTAATCGAACAAGACTTGCTAAATAGTTTCTACGCGCAATTTCTAATAATTGATCGGTAAATTCAGTGTCTTTTCTTATCACATTATCTTCTAAATAAGTAGAACCTAAAGCAGCAAAACGTACGAGATTAAAGCCCAGTTCATGCATTGCTTTTAAGTCCTCCTCTGCTTCTTTTTGTTGTTCTTTTAAAGAAAAAACGGGAATTTTTTTAGGATGAAAAGAAGGATAGTAATGGCTACCCAATGCAATCGTTTCTTGTTCATCTTGATAGAAAATTCCTCGTTTTATCTTATTCATCTTTTGTTACCTAATTTTATTTACAAACGTCATAAATCTCAGCGTATACTTCGTTGGCTTCTTGGCTAGCTTTCGCAAACGCTTTTATAACTTTATCCAATTCACTTGTTAATTTCACATCATCAATGTCGCCTTTAATGACATTGGCTTCAAAGGCACTTAATTGACCGGTTAAAGCTTTTGAATTTTCACTCCATTCACTGGTGTTAATGGATACGGCTTGTTTTTGGAAGTTGAATTTTCCAATACCTAAAGCATTATAGAAAGCTTTTTGGGTGTTATCTAATTGATCTAAAGCTTTTCCACCCGTCACCATTTGAATATATGAATCTTTTAACCAATGAAATGGCATAGAGGAATATAATAAGCCAGCAGCACGCGCGTTGGTAAAGGATGCATATTCTTCTTTAATTACTTTTTTGCCATCTTGCATGGTATAGTGTTCATTTTCGACACCATAGTTAAATAAATTTTCTCCAGCTTCACGGTAGAACCAATTTAAAATACGAACAAGTTCAATGGCTTTTTCTTCTTTAACTTGGGAAGAAATAATGAAGCCGTGAACCAAACCAGCGGCAGAAGGTACGGCACTATAATATTGGTTATTCGCACATTTTGGACCAGTAAGTTTGAAGCTTACCCATTCGGCATCTTTTACATAGTTCGGATTGGTTTTACCACTATCATCGGTTGGGCTTGTTAAAGATTTTAAAGACGTTTGGGCATATTCAGCATAAGTAATGCAAGCGCCTAACTTATTAGCGGACATTAAGCTTTCCACTTTGGCTGTAATATATTGATTATCTAAAAGTCTACCCGCATATAAATCTTGAACGGAAGAAAGATATTTTTTGTAGTTCTTATGGTTGACAACCGCTTGATATTCTCCTGTTTCTAAATCAGTGGAGAAATAATAAGAAGTGTTGATACCAAATAAATAGCGTAAATAAGAAATATTTTCAACGGAGAAAGGTAATTCATCTTTTGAACCATTTCCATTAGGATCGTCATCACGGAAGTGCTCTAAAATTTCCGTAAATTGTTCCCAAGATAAATTGGGATTATCAACGTCTACATCAAAGCTTAAACTACCTTGAACTTTCTTTAACCAGTCTTTTCTCATTAAATAAGAAAGTTGATATTCTGGTTCACGAATATTAGAAATTGAATACACACCATGAGTAGTCGCATCCGTTAATTGTACCCAATCTTCAACGCTCAAGTTTTTGCGATAATCGGGTGCATATTGCATTAATAAATCATAAAGTTCATAAGCAGCTTCTTGCTCTTTAAATACTTCAATGTCAGGAACACGGCAGTAAATATCTGGCATCGTGCTTGGGCTGGTAAAAGAATCTAAGATGGCGGTTGAATAAGCATCCGTTGTATATTTCTTTAATTCAATCGTTGTATTCGTAGCCTCCTCGACTTTCTTCATTAAAGCATCAGAATATCCAGCTTCCGTAGGAACCATGATGGTAATTTTCATTTTATCGCGAGAATAAAAATCATAATTACTATCAATGTGTTCATAATAGGATTCTTTATGGTGTTCTATTTTTTCTTTTTCTCCTCCACCATTACAGGAAGTAAGGCCTAATGACATTAAACTAGCTAGGCCTAAAATAAATAAACCATTCTTTTTCATTTTTTTATTTCCTTTCTTTCTATTCTTTTACCGATCCTACCGTAACACCTTTCACCAAGAATTTTTGGGCAAAGGGGAAAATGATAAGAATCGGGATAATACTACATACCACCGCGGCATAACGTAATTGTGTTGCAAAGGCATCATCAATCATTAAACCACCAGTGTCATAAAGCGCCGCCGCATCTTTAATTGCATTTGCTAAATAAATTTGCAATGTTGTCGCTTTATTTCCTAAATAAATAAGTGGATACATATAACTGTTCCATTGCGCAACGATAATCCAAAGCGCTACCGTAGCGAGAATTGGTTTAGAACATGGAATAATAATTCTAAATAAAATTTGGAAGTCATTCGCGCCATCAACACGGGCAGATTCAATTAAGGCTTTTGGTAAACCTTCAAAATAACTTCGTACTACGATAATGTTATAAGCGCTTAATAAACCCGTTAAGACTAAGGACCATAGACTACCATCTAAATGAAGAGCTTTCACGACGACTAAATTAGGAATAATACCTGCTGATAAGAACATCGTTAGAATAATAAATTTGGAAAATAATCCTTTGGAACGGAAATTGCCATACGCTAAGGGATAAGCAGCGAAGCATAATAGAACAATTGATAACAAACAGTTCATCGCACAAACGAAGATGGTCGAACCATATGCCTTATAAATTTGGCTATCTCCTAAAATCAAATGATATGCTTTGGTATTAAATCCTACAGGAATTAAGCCTACAGAACCATCACGAATGAAGTTTGGGTTAGAAAAACTAACAGCAACTAAGTGAATAAGTGGATATAAAACCATGAACATCAAAATCAACATAATGATAATAATGGCGGCATCAAAGATATGCTCTCCTACCGATTTTTTCACTTTCATTTTTGCTTTGTATTCTTTCATGTTCATCACCTACCAAACCGATGTATTCGCCATCTTTTTAGAAATCTTATTTGAGGCGATGACGAAGATTAAACCAACTACACTATTTAATAATCCGACCGCAGTTCCATAACCTGGTTCCCGTATTCCTTGGGAATAAATAAAAGTTAATACAACTTCAGAAACCTTGATATTACCCGCGTTCTGTAATAGTTGTATCTTATCAAAGTTGCTCCCCATAATGCTTCCTAATTGTAAAGTTAGCATAATGAGAATGGTGGGCACTAAAGCCGGTAAAGTAATCGTACGAATTTGATGCCAACGCGAGGCACCTTCCACTCTTGCCGCTTCATATAGCTGCGGATCAATTGCAGTTAAGGCCGCGGTATAAACAATCGTCGACCAACCAGCGGTTTGCCAAATACCCGAAATGACTTGAATACTTCTAAACCATTTTTCACTGGATAAGAAGTTTTCTTGGTTCACTTTAAACACACTGACTAAAATATGATTAATTAAACCTCCTGCGGCGTCCCTGTCAAACACCAAATAAATAATGCCAACTAATGCAGTTGTACTTAAAAAGTGCGGTAAGTAAGAAACCGTTTGGGCCGTTTTTCTAAAAATTGCATTGCTTAATTCGTTGAACAAAATAGCTAGAATAATGGGAAATGGAAATAAGAAAATTAAAGCTAAAATATTAATTGCTAAAGTATTCCACACATACGTTAAGCCATCTTGCCTAAAGAATTTGATGAAGTTTTCTAAGCCCACAAATTCTGAACCCGAAAAGCCTTTAATATACTTATAATCGTAAAAAGCCATGCGTAAATAATATAAAGGCCAATAAGAGAAAACCAAAAACCAAGCAACGACTGGTATCATCATCACAAAGATGCATATATTTCTTTGCCAGTACGCTTTTTTGGCCATTTTCTTTTCTTCATCGGTCAGTCCTTCATAGGGATGAAACCTCTTTTTTTTCGTTTTCACCATAAAGCCTCCCACCACGCATAAAAGCGTTTTCATTTCATTCATAATTTTATACTATTTTCGGACTCGATGCAACATTATTTTTATGTTTTTCATTTTTTATTGAAAATTATTTTTACATTCTTTTTTATTATGCTATAATAAAGAAAAATTAGGAGGTATTTTTATGTATAAACACGTTGCATTTTTCTTACTTCTTCCCTTATTATTTGCTTGTTCTCCTTCATCGCCTACAACATCGAGTAATTCAAATAGTGATACAGCATCTACTATAGTTTTATCCACTTCTTCAAATACACCTTTATCATCAACCTCTACAATGGATGAAGACGTATGGGATGTCTCTAACGTTGATGTTTCTCATATCGACCCAGAAAATCGTCTGATTTGCTTAACCTTTGATGATGGACCGATTCCTTATTACGAAAATAAAATTCTTGATGTATTTGAAAATTTCAACAAAGAATATGGAAAAGATGGTTTTACCGCTCATGGCACTTTCTTTTATAAAGGAACTAATGTAAAAGAAGAAAATAAAGAAACGATGTTGCGTGCGCTAGAAAGTGGATTTCAAATTGGGAATCATACTGAAAATCACGTGCATTTAGAAAATTTGAAAGCTAGAGAAATTAAAAGCGAAGTAAAAACTGCATTAGACAAATTAAATGATTTACTCGGCATCAATGATGCTTTAGTTCGTTTACCTTTTGGTACTTATAGCAATACGGTTTTAGAAACTGTCAACTATCCAATGATCAACTGGACGAATGGTTTAGATACTTTGGATTGGAGCGGAAAAACTGCTAGTGAGATTCAAGAAACGGTCATGAATCATTTAGGTGATGGTTCCATTGTTTTAATGCATGAAGGCTTTGAGCCCACTATTCAAGCATTAAAAAACTTGCTACCCCTACTCTATGAGCGTGGATACCAAGTTGTTACAATTAATGAATACGCTAAAGTACGAGGAATCTCTTTAAAAAGACACCAAGTGTATACCACTTTAGCGGAAGATTAATACTCTTTGATTTCTAACATTACACTATAAAGTGCATATTCTTCATTTTGATCTTCAATATGAGAGAAAATTTCACTTAAATTAGTGATGCGATTTCCTTTTAAAACTTGTTCATATGGAATATCTCTTCCTTTTAAGAGATATTCTTTTTTTGTGGAAAGAAGAGGAATCTTTAATTGACCCTTCGGTGAAAGTGTTGAGGAAGTTATTACCATAAAACCATGTTTTTGCTTTTCATCATAGGTAATAAAACCACCGATTCCATTTTGATAATACGAAGTAAAATATTGCGTTTTAGCGAATTGGAAAAGGATGCGATTTTCTTTATAAAAAGCAATTTGCGCTTTGACCTTTTCTTTTTCTTCTTTCGTAAACTTAGTAGGATCAAGTTCATAGCCTAAATTACCACCACAAGCAACGTTAAAACGTGTTTCTAAAGAAGATTTTCTTTCGGTAAAGCCATTCGGAGAAGCGGAAACATGTGCCCCCATACTCGCTTGCGAATAGCCATAACTCGTACCGGTTTGGATACGAATGCGGTCATAAGGATCTGTATTATCACTAGTCCATATTTGAGGCATATAGAATAAAATACCTAGATCAAAGCGAGAGCCTCCCGCTGCACATCCTTCAATTAAAACATGAGGAAATTCTTCATGAATGGTTTGAAAAATAGAATATAAATTTAAAATATAGCGATGAAAATATTCGCCAACTGGACAAGAGGTTGAATAAACATCTGAGAAATTACGATTATAATCCCATTTCATATAATCCGCTTTGGTTAAATGAAGGACATTACGAATAGAATCAAGCACAAATTCTTTTACTTCTTCATTGGCCAAATCTAACATCATTTGATTACGATGAAGATGAGGTGTACGATGAGGGATTTTCATTGCGTATTCTGGATGTTCTTTAAATAAATCGCTATCTTCGGAAATCATTTCTGGTTCCATCCAAATACCAAATTTTAATCCAAGTTGATGGATTTCTTTAGCTAAAGAGGCTAATCCACCCGTTTTTGAAGAATAATCAAACCAGTCACCTAAAGAAGAAGCATCATTATCGCGGTGACCAAACCAGCCATCATCTAACACAAAAAGTTCAATGCCTAATTCTTTAGCGGTCTTTGCCATTTCTAAGATTTTATCTTTGGTAAAATCAAAATAAGTACCTTCCCAGTTATTCATTAAAATGGGTCTAGGTGCATTTTCATATTCTTTGTACACGATATGCTTTTGTACAAAAGTATGATGCGTTGAAATGAGTTCACTTTCATTTTTAGCAAAAGTTAAAATCGCTTCTGGCGATAAAAATTCTTCATCCTTTTTTACTTCATAAGAAAGCATGAAATCATTCATTCCTGTTAAAATACGACCCCGTTGATAGTCGTCTAATTCGATGGTTGTTAAATGATTAGAAGAATATATGAGATTAACACTATAAAAACCTTCATTTGTTTCCACTATCGTAAGCGGATGATGTAAAGCAGAAGAAGAGCCCGTACGGGATTGATTTTTAAATACACCACAGGTTAAAAGACTTTCATGGCGCGATCTTTCTCTTGCCCATTCACCATCAAAAGTATAGATTTTAAAACTTTCCGCGTGTAAATCTAATTCTAAAGAAGATAAACGATGAATGAAAATAGATGCGTCATGATGATTGATTAATCGAGAAAACGAAGAAATGACATCCACATCTTTAAAAGTCGCATAATAGATTTCTAATTGCATTTGATTGATTTGATCTTCAAAATCAAAACAAATGATACTTTCTTTATTTCTTGAAAATGGTAAAGGTGAATCAAATTTCACTTCTTTTAAAATGCGATAGCCTTTAAAAACGAAATTTGAAATCTCATTATGATTTCCATTCGCGATTTCACAATACGCTTCGCGGTAATCTTCTCCTCCAAATTGAGAAAACATATAATTTCTTAAATCAACACCCGTACGATTCATCGTCCCTTTATAAGCAGACCAATCTGTGGATAATGATTTTTTCTTTCCATAATAAAGCAATTCAGGAATTTCTCCTTCTATATTCCACACCATCATATGATGTGGGGTTAAAAGAAAAATATAAGGTTCTTTTCTACTTATCATAAATAACGCTCCTTTAAAAATGAATAATTTCTGTCATCAGTTTTAGAGTTTTTAAACTCTTTTCTCTAGGCCAACTATAAGACTCAATATTACCCTTTTGAATTTGAGAAATGCTTTCCATAATTTCATATTCAAACCCGGTAATTTGGGGTGAAACATCGACTTGTTTGATTAAAGTTTCTCCTTGATAAAGTTCTAATGTTTTAGGGCATTCTAGAGGTGATACTTTTAAACGATAATTCTCATTTTGGATTTCTAAATAAGAAACACGGTCAAATGTTGCATCAATATCCATTTTAGCGATGAAGTTTGGATATTCTAAAGAGATACTTTCTTTTTCATCTACTCCGTTTTCATTCATAACGAGTTCATCGATTGTCATTTTTTTATAATCAAAGCCACAAGTTAAAAGCGTCATAGCTATTGGATAAATACCTAAATCAAAAAGCGCTCCACCACCTAATGATTTTTCTTTTACTCTTTCTTTATAAAGCGTGTTCACTTTAAATATTGCATAAGAAGATGTGATAGTAGAAAAGAAATCTTTTAGATAGGTTTGAATTACCAGTAAAGAGGGCATATACGCTGTCCATAGCGCCTCAGAAAGATATAAATGCTTTTCTTTCGCTAAAGAATATAACTCTTCTGCCTCTTTTAAACGTAAAGTAATGGGTTTTTCTAATAAGACGTGCTTTCCTTTATGAAGACACATTTTTGCTTGTTCATAATGACAAGAATTAACGGTTGCAATGTAAATCAGTTCAATTTCTGGATTATCTAACATTTCTCCATAGCTTCCATAAGCACCTGAAAAATGATATTTGTCTTGAAATTCTTGCGCTTTCTTTATGTCTCGAGAAGCAATATAAGCTTCACCATTAAGCCCCAATTTTAAAAGCGTATCTCCCATTTTTTGGGCTATACGGCCACAGCCTAAAATACCTATTTTCATATTATTCACCTCGCGATAAACCCCGATGATATTCATCAGGTTGATGTTCTTTATGAATCACTTCATCAAATATATATTGATACCACTCTACGATGACTAAAGTGGCTAAACCAAAATAGAAAAGGAATAGAATGGCTAGGATTACAACTTTAACTACCCGAGAAAAGAATAAAAGCGAAAAGATTGGTAAAATGGTAAGAAGAACAATAATGAGTGTGCTGATTGGCCTTTTAAACGATAGAATAAAGGCGTTTTTTAAAATATCTTTTATCTTCATTTGATATTTTACTTGTTGAGCACTCGCACAAGTAATGACTAATAGCATAAAGGCGAAGATAACAAGCGAAAAGAATTTCATAAACACATACAAAAAGCCAGTATTTTCTTGGTAAAAGAAGAAAAAATTAAAAATCACAATATAGGCTAAAAAGCCTAAAATCGTATAAAACAAGAAGAATTTTAAGCCATTTTCTTTTATGCCGATCCAATAATTTCTCGTATTACAAGGTTGATCGGAGGTCATACGCATCATCATGGTATAACTTCCGCTTAACCCCACACCAATTACACCGGTTAAAGGGGCAATCCCTAAACCATAAACGCCACCAAATAACATTAAGCTAGCTTTTGTAGCTTCTTCATTATTTAATAGTGCAGTCCATTGATAAGCAAAAAAGAAGAGATAAATCAAAAATGGCACAGCAAAAAGGAAGGTCATGTAACTCATAAAAGAAACATTTCCAAAGTAATATTTTAAAATATAACCGATTTGTTCTTTTCTTGTACTAGGTAATCTTCCTTCACCATTTGCCATTTTTTAGCACCCTCTTTTTGATGTTTGAATGATTGTTTGATAATCGTAAAAAGAATCTTTTTTAATTCTTTTTTGATGATGAGCATAATCTGTATAAATCAAGCCAAAGCGCGGTTGATATCCTCTTTCCCATTCAAAGTTATCGAGTAAACTCCAATGGAAATATCCGCGAATATCAACACCTTCATGATACGCTTTTTCTAACCATGATAAATAAGAATGTAGGCATTTACACCTCATTTGATCATGAACATGTCCATCTTCAACTTTAGCATAATCTGCACATCCACTTTCAGTAATAATAATGGGTTTCTGATAGCGGTAATATAAAAATTTTGCACTAAAATACATGACCTCTTCTAAAATACTCCAACCATTATCCATTGCTTTACGGTCCGAAGGATTTTCAATGATTATTCTATCATTCTCTTTTTTAATATAATATCCTGAATATAGATTAACCCCACAGAAGTCGATTTTTTGAGAAATTAATTCCATATCTTCTTTGGTTATCATAGGCATATTTTCTTTATATAATGATTCATAACGTTTTGGGTATTTTCCTAAGAAAATGGGATCATACCAAATAGCGACGCCATCTCCTAAACGATTTTCATCTAAATCAAAATATTGCTCATAAGCCGCTTTTAGATTTTCTTCAGTTACCGGATGAGGTACGGGAACCCAACCACAGGCGGAAAAACCAATATTTGAATCTTTTACCTGTTCTCTAATCACTTTCACTGCTCGACCATGAGCAAGTAAGATATGATGAACCGCTAATAAGCGGTCTTTGACACTTAGTTTTTTTCCTGGCGCCATGACCCCAACACCTAAACCATTATAAATACAATTTTCCGGTTCATTAATGGTAATAAAGTCATGTACTCTATCTCCAAAATATTGACAAATAACTTTTGTATATTCTTCAAACCAAAGAGGAAAATCAGGATGTATAAAACCGCCTTTATCTTCTAAACATTGAGGTAAATCCCAGTGATAAAGCGTCATAAAAGGACGGATATGATTTTCTAAAAGTAAATCAATCAATTTTGAATAAAAAACGATCCCTTTTTCATTTACTTTCCCCGTCCCATTCGGTAAAATTCTTGACCAACTCACGGAAAAGCGGTATACATCTACACCTAATTCTTTCATCAGCTTAACATCTTCTTTAAAACGATGATAATGATCACATGCAATATCTCCGTTTTGATTGCGATAGGTATTTCCTTTTTGGTGAGTAAAAGTATCCCAAATGGAAAGAGACTTTCCATCTTCTAAAATTGCGCCTTCAATTTGATAACTGGCGGTAGCAACACCCCATAAAAAATCACGTTCAAACATACTTATCTCCTTAAGATGCAGCACGTTTTTGCACCTATTACAATGTTCATTTTATCATACTCCATTTCTCCATCACACCAAATTAGTTCATGTTCCTCGTGAAGTGCTAAAGAGATGGCTTCTTTTTTTGGATTGACAATAATCAAATCTTGATTTCGATAATACGCTAATAAACGAGGATGGTTGGTTTCAAAATAAGTAATATGATTACCTAATAGATTTTCATCATTTTTTCTCATTTCAATCATTTGACGAACAAAATGAAGTAAAGAATTTTCTTCTTGCTCTTCTTTTTCTACACTTGTTTTACCATCAATCGGTAAAAATGGTTCTACTGTGCTTATCGGTGAGAAACCTTGGTTCTCATTCATGTTCCACGCCATTGGGGTTCTAGAACCTGTTCTTGCATATCCACATTCTTTAGAAGGAATGTCTTTTTGGTAGCGCATACCAATTTCATCTCCATAATAAATAAAAGGAACGCCGGGTAAAGTTAAAACGATAAAGAAGAAGAGTTTTAATTCTCTTCCTTTTAAATAAGCTGTTGGACGCATTGTATCATGATTACAAGTAATAAAACTTAAATAACCTTTATCTTGGTTATCTACTATCATTTGTATTGTCTTTTTAAAATCTTCTCTGATATCTAACGTACTATCCGAATTTAAGAAAGAAAGTACTTGAGGCTCAAATTCTTCTTTTCTCGCTAAATCATTATAAAAATTATGCGCGCGGTCTAAAACAAAATCACAGTCAAATCCTGCTTCTAAGGATTGATAAGGGTTGTTCCATTCGGAGACAAACATGATATCTGGATATTCTTTTTTTATCGTTGAAATCATATATTTCCATATTTCTATCGTTGCTTCTTTATTCTCATCATTTTTTACTAAAGAGTCCGCTAAATCAACCCGAAAACCATCGACACCTCTTTGTAGCCAAAAGCGCATGACGGATAATAAGAATTCTTGTGTTTTTATCGGTTCTTCATCTAAATAGGACATTTGCCAGTCATGGGTAATATGGTTAAAGCCATAATTTAAAGCCGGTTGTGTAGAAAAAAAGTTAACCATATATGCGCCAAAGCGGTCATATCTTCCATTTAAAAATTTATATTCACTAGGACAATCCCAAGGATCTTTCGTCCAAATGAAGCGGTCCGAATATTCATTTCTTTCTGGCATAGCACTTTTGATAAACATCGGATTTTCTTCACTTGTATGTCCCGCGACCAAATCAACGATGAGATGAAGATTGCGTTGATGACATTCTTGAACGAATTCATCAAAATCATTTTCAGTTCCAAACCGAGAGGAACACTTAAAGAAGTCACGAACATCATAACCACCATCTTTAAAAGGAGAATCATAATGTGGGTTTAACCAAATGGCATTTACCCCTAAACTTTGAACATAATCGAGTTTAGAAATAATTCCTTTTAAATCTCCATAACCATCATTATTACTATCTTTGAAAGAATTTGGGTAAATTTCATAGAAAATTGCATTTTTTAACCAAGAGCACTTCATTCTTTTTTCCTCCCAATTTCACCTTTTATTTTAAACTAGTTAAATCAAATAATAAAGAAAAAATTTTTTATTATTTTTCATTATTTGTAAACATTATTTTCATTTGGCGCTTTTTAGTTTTGTTCTATTTCTTTTAATCTAGGTTAGGTGGTAGAATGGACAAAGCGAGTCCTGAATGGTATAATGTTAACATATGATTAGATTTTTGATGTATGAATAACACTTGTTCAATCATTATTTCTTTCAAATCTTATTATTTAAATTTGATATGACCAAAAATTTGATACTTACTATTTCATATTTAGATTACCTAATTTAAATTCAAATGGCTATCACTGCTTTCCATAATGATATTTAAATATCGTGTGAACTTTAAATTAGAATTGCAACCGATTAAAGGAGGTACAATAATGAAACCATACGAAGGAAAAGAAGAATATGTCTTTGTTTCATATTCTCATAAAGATAAAGATAAAATATTGCCACTTTTAGAAGATTTAGCGCTTTGTTCTTGTAATATTTGGTATGATGAAGGAATTCATTCAGGAACCGATTGGAGCGAGGAAATTGCGAAGCATCTTAATTCAGCAAATTGCATTCTTTTTATGGTGAGTAATCAATCAATCGTCTCTGAGTATGTAAAGGATGAATTGGTTTTTGCTAAATCAAAAGGAAAGAAAATCTTGCCCGTCTTTTTGGAAAAAGTAGAACTACCTCTTGGAATAGAATTATTATTAGGTAAAGTTCAATATCTATTTATTGACGGGGATGAAAGAATTGCTTTAAGAAATAAGATAAAAGAAATGCTTCCTAAAGAAGTATTCCATCAAGTCGACACTCCTTTTTATGTAGGTGAAAAAAGCAAATTTTACTTAGAAAGCCATAATCAAATGATGGACGCGGAATATTTTAAAGAACAAATTGAAACAACAATCTCTGTCGAAATAGAAAGAAATGGGAAAAGAACTACACTTGTTTCGTATACACCTATTCCTGCTTATGAAATGTCTTATTCTATTCATGCCGTAGAAGAAATCAATGATCCTTATTATGATAAAGAAGAATCAAAAATTCTTCTATTATCCTTATCCATGACATTGATAACTCGTTTCTTGGGCATTCCTTACCCAGATCTTGACATCGTTTTAACGATTGCTATCAGTGATTTAGAAAACGAACCTAAAGTTTTTTTATTGAATGTTCGCGTTATTGAAAACTATGAAGAAAAATTCAAACCTTTTGTTGAAAATTATAAAAAGAAAATTATAGAAGCTTTTACTTTGAAATAAGTATCTTTGTAAATCTTTAACTATCCATCGTCCTACTTTCTTTGTATCTTTTCTTAGTGTATGCTTTTAAAAGTTGATATTTGATGCGCTTTTCATGATTTATTTGACATTTTCATCGTTTCGCGCTACTATGATTTTGCAAAGATAAAGACACGTTCTTTTTTGTCCTTATTTGTTAGAGAATGAATCCGTGGCTGCAAGATTCTAAATAAGAAAAAAAGAATACCACTTTGGAGCGCTTCTAGTAATAGAACGTGACCCTCGCGTTAAAAGGGAAATTAAGAGCATATATATTTTTTATATATGAATTAAGGTGGTACCGCGTGATTATAACGTCCTTATAGGGACGTTTTTTTATTTTTAAGGAGGAAAATTATGTTGCAGTTAGAATTATTAGACGGAAAAGTATTGGAAGTCGAAGAAGGAAAACATGGTTATGAAGTCATTGGCGAAATTTCTAAAAGCCTATTAAAAGACTCCATTGCCTATCTTTTAGATGGTGAAATCTATGATTTATCCAGTGAAATTCCTCATAGCGGAAAATTTAAAGCGATGACCAAAGATGATCCTGACGCTTTAGATTTATTACGTCACTCCACTTCTCACTTATTAGCGGAAGCTGTTTCTCATTTATATCCGGATGCCAAATTTGGTTTTGGTCCATCCATTGAAGAAGGGTTCTATTATGATATTGATTTCTCTTCTCCATTATTAGAAAGTGACCTTCCTCGCATTGAAAAAGAAATGGCGAAATTAGCCAAAGATAATAAACGTTTCATTCGTAAAGAAGTCACTAAAGAAGAAGCCAAAGAAATCTTTAAAGATAACCCTTATAAATTAGAATTAATTGAAGGTATTGATGGTGTCATTAGCGTTTATCAACAAGGTGACTTTGTCGATTTATGCCATGGTCCTCATATGCCATCCACCGGTTGGTTAAAACACTTTAAATTAACCTCCGTTGCGGGTGCTTATTGGCGTGGAAATTCTAAAAACAAACAATTAACTCGTATTTATGGTACCGCTTTCTTTACAGATGAAGATTTAAAGAAACATCTTGAAATGATGGAAGAAAGAAAGAAACGCGATCACCGTAAAATCGGTCGTGAATTAGGTTTATTCATGATTTCTGATTATGGCCCAGGACTTCCTTTCTGGTTACCGAATGGTTATACCTTAAGAAGAAATTTGGAAGATTGGTGGTTAGACATCCATCGTAAACACGATTATTTAGTCGTAGAAACCCCAATTATGCTTTCTAGAACTTTATGGGAAATTAGTGGTCACTGGGATCATTATCACGAAGATATGTACACCCTTAAAGTCGATGAAGAAGATTACGCTATTAAACCAATGAACTGCCCTGGTGCCATTCTTTGTTATAAAAACGATTTACATTCTTATAAAGAATTACCTCTTCGTTACGCTGAACTCGGTCATGTTCACCGTCATGAAGCTTCGGGTGCTTTAAACGGGCTCTTCCGTGTACGTACCTTTACCCAAGATGATGCCCACATCATGTTAAGCGAAGATCAAATTGCCGATGAAGTTTCTCGTATTTTAAAATTATATGATGAAATTTATAGCGTTTTTGGCTTAGATTACGCGATTGAATTATCTACTCGTCCAGAAGATAACTTTATTGGCGATATCGCCGTTTGGGATGAAGCCGAAAAAGCGTTAGCGGACGCTTGTATTAAAACCGGTAGAAACTTCAAAATCAATCCTGGTGATGGTGCCTTCTATGGTCCAAAACTTGACTTTAAACTTCGCGATTCAATGAATCGTGTATGGCAATGTGGTACGGTCCAATTAGACATGCAACTTCCTGGCCGTTTTGATTGCACGTACGTCGATAAAGACGGACAAAAACGTACACCGGTTATGATTCACCGCGCTTGCTTTGGTTCCTTAGAAAGATTCATCGCTATTATCACTGAAAACTTTGCAGGTGCTTATCCAACCTGGTTAACCCCAGTTCAAGTTGCTCTTCTTCCCGTCAATAATGAATTCCATTTAGAATACGCAAAAGAATTAGAAGAAATGATGGAAAACGCTCACTTAAGAGTGAAGTTAGATGACCGTCAAGAAAAATTAGGTTATCGTTTAAGAGAAGCCCAAATGATGAAAATTCCTTACACTTTAGTTATCGGTGATCAAGAAAAAGAAAATCACACGGTTACCTATCGTAAATATGGTCAAAAAGACCAAATTACGGTTTCTGTTGATGACTTTATGAAGATGATTCAAGAAGAAATTGATACAAAAGCTTTATTAGTTAAATAAGCAAATTGATTAAAAAGCCTAGGTTTTTCCTAGGTTTTTTTCATATTTTCAACTCTTTTTACATACACTAAATATCAAAGAAAAAGAGGTTAGAAAAAAATTTTTAAAAAATTAGCACTCTCCACTTGACAGTGCTAAAAGTCGTGATATAATATGTGTACTCTTGAAAGAGAGCAAGGAGATGATGACCAATGAATATGGATCAAATGACCGTGAAAACACGTGAAATCTTGGAAAACGCTGTTAAATTAGCGCAAGATCATAAGCATGTGGAAATTAATATTCCTCATATCGTTATGAGCATGCTTACCCAAGAAGATTCGCTTTTTGTTTCTGTTTTAAAAGAAGCAAATGTTGATGTGAATCGTGTAAGTAGCGTAGTAAATAACGCTTTAAATAGCATTGCTTCTAGTTCAAGTACGGAGCAACCTTATTTCGCTAATGACGCGAGTATCCTTTTTGATGAAGCTAGCAAAAAAGAAAAAGCCATGGGCGATAGCTATTTAAGTTCTGAACATTTAATTCTAGCTTTATTCTCTTCTCATCATTCCATGATGAAGAAATTATTAGAGGTTTCTAATTTTACTGAAAAAAATATAGAAGCCGCGATTACAAAAATTCGAGGAGGGATGCATGTGGATACTGAAAATGCCGAAAACAACTATGAATCCTTGAAAAAATATGGCCGTGATTTAGTAAAAGATGTCGCCAGTGGTAAAATCGACCCCGTCATCGGACGTGATGAAGAAATCCGTCGTGTGATGGAAATCTTATCTCGTAAAACAAAAAATAACCCGGTTTTAATTGGTGAACCTGGTGTTGGTAAAACCGCTGTCGTTGAAGGATTAGCGTGGCGTATTTATAAAAAGGATGTACCATTCTCTTTAAAAAATAAAACCATCTATGAACTCGATATGGGTAGTTTAATTGCTGGTGCTAAATATCGTGGTGAATTTGAGGAACGTTTAAAAAGCGTTTTAAATGAAGTGAAAAAATCCGAAGGGAATATTATTCTCTTCATCGATGAAATTCATACGTTAATTGGGGCTGGTAAAACGGATGGCGCCATGGACGCCGCGAACTTATTAAAACCGATGTTAGCCCGTGGTGAACTCCATTTAATTGGGGCGACTACCTTGGACGAATATCGTATGTATATTGAAAAGGATGCCGCTTTTGAACGTCGTATGCAAAAAGTAATGGTGGATGAACCAACCGTAGAAGACACCATTGCAATTTTAAGAGGTTTAAAAGAAAGATTTGAAATGCATCATGGTGTAAAGATTGAAGATAGCGCTATTATTAGTGCTGCTACTCTTTCTTCTCGTTACATCTCAGATCGTTTTTTACCTGATAAAGCAATCGACTTAATCGATGAAGCTTGCGCTTCTAAACGTATGCAAATCGACTCCATGCCGATTGAGCTTGATGAACTCAATCGTAAGATTATGCAACTTGAAATTGAAGCTGTTTCTTTAAAAAATGATACTTCTAAAGATTCAAAAGAAAAGAAGGAAAGTTTGGATAAAGAAATCGCTGATTTAAAAGAAAAACAAGCCGTATTAGTGGCTAAATGGAAGAAAGAAAAAGGCGCTCTTGAAGATGCTAAACACTTAAAAACCGATTTAGACAAAGCAAGAATAGATTTAAACAATGCACTTTCAAGTGCGGATTATACTGAAGCAGCACGTCTTCAATACTCGGTTATTCCTGATTTAGAAAAGAAAATTGCTGATTATGAAGAAAGTGAAAAAGAAGGAAAAATGTTAGATGAAGTGGTTTCTGAAGATACGATTGCAGAAATTATTTCTAAATGGACTCACATTCCTCTTTCTAAATTAAATACTTCCGACCGTGATAAACTTCTTCACTTACAAGACTCGTTAGCAAAACGAGTGATTGGACAAGATGACGCGCTTTCTTTAATTAGTAACGCTATTTTGAGAAATCGTGCCGGCATTAATGATGGCAATCGACCCATTGGTAGTTTCCTCTTCTTAGGTCCTACTGGTGTTGGTAAAACTGAAGTTGCCAAAGCTTTAGCCGAACAACTCTTTGATAGTGAAGCCCAAATGGTACGTATTGATATGTCGGAATATATGGAAAAATTCTCCGTATCGCGTCTTATTGGCGCCCCACCAGGATATGTAGGTTATGAAGAAGGCGGCCAATTAACGGAAGCCGTTCGTCGTAAACCTTATTCCATCGTTTTATTAGATGAAATTGAAAAAGCCCATCCGGATGTCTTTAACATTCTCTTACAAGTTTTGGATGATGGCCGACTCACCGATTCTAAAGGTCGTGTGGTAGACTTTAAAAATACGATTTTGATTATGACTTCTAACTTAGGTTCTTCCTATTTGTTAGATCAAAATAATCCTAACGCTCAAGATATGGTCATGAGTCAATTAAAAGATACCTTTAGACCTGAATTCTTGAACCGTATTGATGAAATCGTTATGTTCCATCCTCTTGATAATAGTGTAGCTTTAAAGATTACCGATAAGTTCTTAGGATTACTTACCGAACGCTTTAAAGAAAAAGACTTGGTACTTGAAATTACTCCTACCGTCCGTAAAGTGGTTTCTGAGCGTGGCTTTGATGCCGTTTATGGCGCTCGTCCATTAAAACGTTACATTCAAAAAGAGATTGAAAATCCTTTAGCGATGTTTATTCTCTCCCACACTTTAAAACCAAAAGCACATGTGGTTGTCGACTTTAAAGACGAGCAATTTGTAGTTTTTGAAAAGTAAAAAAAAGCTGTTGCGCTCCTTGAAAAAAGGTAAACAACAGCTTTTATTTTGTTCATTCAGCTCATCCGCTGAAGGGGGCCATTGAAGGCTATAAAATAAAAAAGAAAAATTTTCCGTATTTTCTTGACTTAGCTTGCTTACAATGATAATATAGATACGCAAATAAAAGACGTGGAAAGAAGAGGCGCCCGCTTCTCACCTGATTTAGATTCTAAATAGGTACCAAAACACGATGCATAACGATGTATTCTAACGGGCGCATTCTGTGTCCGTTTTTCTTTGTAAAAGGGAGGTATTCTTATTAACAAGTACAAGCCAAATCAACCAACTACTACATCTTCTACACCTGTTTCCCGTGGTCCTAAAAAACCCGATAAAGGAAATGGTGATCTTGTAAACGAAAGTATTCGTTTCCCAGAAGTACTCGTCATTGGCCCTAATGGAGAATCATTAGGTGTTATGAATCGTTATCAAGCTCTTCAAAAAGCTGGCGAATTTGATTTAGATCTTCTTTGCGTTGCTCCACAAGCAAAACCACCAGTTTGTAAAATTATTAACTATGGTAAATATCGCTTTGAACAACAAAAAAAGCAAAGAGAAGCTAAGAAAAATCAAAACATTATCGTTACAAAAGAAATCCAACTTACTCCAGTAATTGGTCAACACGATTTAGAAACAAAAGTACGAGCCGCTATCAAATTCTTTAAAGATGGCAATAAAGTAAAGGTTGTATTACGATTCCGTGGACGTCAATTATCTCACGTAGAAGTTGGCGAAGATGTGATGAATCGTTTCATTGCTCTTGTAGAAGAATATGGCACTATTGAGAAAAAACCTGTTCTCGATGGTAAATTATTAACAGCCGTTTTAGCATCAAAAGTTAAAAAATAGGAGGAACCAAGTATGCCAAAAATGAAAACAAAACGCGCTTTGGCAAAACGTGTCAAAGTCACTGGAACTGGAAAATTAAAGAGATGGTCTGCTTATACATCCCATCTTTCCCACAACAAAACACACAAACAAAAGAGACATTTAAGAAAGTCTGGTTTAGTCCATGCAACCGATTGCAAACGGATTAAATACTGCTTATCGAAATAAGGAGGATTAAGTCATGAGAGTAAAAGGTGGAACCGTCACTAAAGCAAGACGTAAAAAAGTCTTAAAAATGGCCAAAGGCTATTTTGGTAGCAAACATCGTTTATTTAAAACCGCGAAAGAACAAGTTATGCATTCTCTTCGCTATGCTTATATTGATCGTCGTCGCATTAAACGTGATTTCCGTAAATTATGGATTAAACGTATTAATGCTGCTTGCAGAATGAGCAATATTAGCTACAGCAAATTTATGCACGGCTTAAAATTAGCGGGTGTTAACATGAACCGTAAGATGTTAAGCGAACTCGCTATTCACGATTATCCTGCATTTGAAACACTTGTTAATACTGCCAAAAATTCTTTAGCAAAGTAAAATGACAAATAGCCATCGAAATGATGGCTATTTTTTTATGCTTATTTTACGTACTTTGGGTCACAATCTATAAAATCGGTCGTCACGTAATCAACGCCCATTTCTTTCATCTTCTCTACTTCTTTTATATCATTTACGGTCCAAACAATAACTGGATGATGGTGCTCTTTCATCATTTTTACCATTTCTAAGGTGAGTAAGTTATATTGTTGATCAATACCCATTTCATCTTCAAGCGCTTCTTTCACTTGCTCTACATATTGCGTTAAACGGCAAATTCCATAGGTATAACCATATTTCTCTTTTAACGTTTTCATTTGTTGAAGAATTTCTCTACCGAAAGAAATAAAGACAACATGATTAACATTTCCATAGTACTCTTTAATCATATCGAGAACTTCTTCGCAGCCTTCCACATCTGGCGTCATTTTAAATTCAATAATCGGAGTTTTTTGATATTTTTTACAAGTAATCAAATAATCTTTGAATAAACAAACGTGAACTTCTTTTTGTGGGTCATTAGAAAGATTGACTTTCATAATCTCATCATAAGTACAATCCACAATATTCTTTTCCATATCTTTTACGTTAGTGTTATGATTACAAATAATGTAGCCATCTTTAGTAAAATAAATATCGGTTTCAATACCAATAAAGTTTCTTTTTCCCGCTTCAATAAAAGCACCTAAAGTGTTTTCAACTTCGTTTTTTGCATAGCCACGATGTGCAATGGTAGGAATATCAACGGAATATAAATGTTCTTCATTATGATCTATCATAGATGATTGCTCCTTTTTTCTATATTTTAATGATAGTGGATTCTTTAAAAATATGAAAGATTTGACAATTGTTTTGTTTATCATTCATGAATTATCATGAAAATGATATAAAACTATCAATCCCATTCATAAATAAAAAAAGACCTCCTAAAAAAGAAGGTCATCCTATTTATCCTTTTAATCCTCTCGATTGGCGGTCCATATCTTCGACAACAATGTCGTAGATTTCGCCTAATGTAGAACAATATTCAAGAACTTTCCAAGGTTCATTCGTGTGGAAATGAATTTTAATTAATTCTTCATCACCAACCGCTAATAAGCAGTCGCCTTTTAAGTTCTTTTCAAAATAGTCATTAATTGCATCTTCATCTAAATTTTTTCCTTCAATAAGAAGTTGAGTGTCATATCGATATTCAATCATTTTAATTGTCTCCTTTAAGATGTCTCTATTCTATCACAAAATCGAGAATGAAAAAATACTTTTTAAGGAATTTGTTTCCTCATTTTTAAAGTAGACTTTTTTTGAAACGACCTTTTTTAAACATACAAAAATGGCCTATTTTGCTAAGAAATTATAATTTCTTTTTCTTTTTTAATACCGCTAAGAATAAATCTAAAGCTTTTTGATAAACGTTAGGATCTTTTTCAACATAGATAACGGTGCATTCATCATAATGTATATATAAGAATGCTTTGGGCTTCATGGTAACGCCACCAAGAATCACACTACTTAGAGGGCCAGAATCTTCTAATGAAGACACTTCATTTTTCTTTTTATTTTTTGTTTCCACTCCCCCACTACCAAAACCAAATGAAACTTGACTAATCGGTAATAAAACACCGCCATCATCTAAAGAAATCGGTTCACCTACAATTTGTACTTGTCCTAATAAATAGCTTAAATTATCAAAGGATTCTTTCATATAATTAAATAGTGGTTTTTCCATCTTTGATCTCCTTCTTTACGTGTAGATAATTAATCAACATTGTACCAATATAAATATGAAATTGAATTTTAATTTTCGTATTTAATGGTTGATTTTTCGTCTGAATTTGAAAAGGAATGTGAATTTCTTCTAAAAAAGAAGAAATAGAAGACAATAAAACTTCTATATCTTTTCGACATTCTACGTTTTGTAATATTTCAATTTGATCAATATGCACGTAATCCATTAAAGAAAAATACTCCATTTCTATTTTTTCTTTTTGCATAGCGTTTTCTATCATTGTTATTATCCATTGATATAGTTTTTCGTTTTTCTTTTTGAGTACAGGAATGTGAAATAAAGTAACTTTTAAAGAAATCGGAGTAATTTCAATACGAATAACATAAGAAAGAACGAATAACAAGAATAAAATCAATAAAATAAAAAGCGTTAAAAAATAAATAATATAGAGTACCATACACTTTTACTATGGCTTTTTCTTTTTAAAACATACAAAAAGGCTGAATATTTCAGCCTTTTAGTTATTTCTTATTCGACGTTTTTCTTTTTGCTTGTGTACGGGTCGCACGTGTTCTACGATGCGTTTTTGGTGCTAATTCAGTACCATATTCGTTTTCATAGTTTTGATTGTTGGTTGTGCGATGTGCAGTTGAAGTTGTTTTACGTGAACGAGTAGTTCTCGTTTGTTGATTGTTTTTCTTGGTTCTCATACACTCACCTCCTAGCGAAGTTAGTGTTTGCTAGAAAATGAATTTTATAAGTATTTATCTTCTTTTTCTTCCGAATTGACAATTATTACCTCTACATTACGAACGCATTGTTCAATGTAGGGCTCAAAATCGAAAGTTTTTTCAAGTTCTTCTACGTCCTCTAATTTTGGTGCTGTTTTGGGATTTTTCGGTTCAAAAATGGTACAGCAATCTTCATAAGGACGAATCGAGATATCAAACGTATCAATTTTTCTTGCGATTGAGATAATATCAGTTTTATCCATGGTCGCTAAGGGACGAATAACAGGTGTTGTAGTTACGTGATTAATGACAAACATACTCGCTAAAGTTTGAGAAGCCACTTGACCAATGGATTCGCCATTTGCAATTGCTAAACATTTTCTTCTTTTAGCTAAACGGTCGGCAATACGATACATCATTCTTCGCATTAAAGTAATAGCGTAACTTTCATCAACGTGTTCATAAATAGCGACTTGCAAATCGGTAAATGGTACGACATGAATACGAATGGTTTCTTGATAACGATTGAGTTTTTTCGCTAAATCTTGAATTTTATCTAATACGGCTTCTGAAGTATAGGGTGGTGCCGCAAAGTGAATGAATTCACAAAGCACGCCTCTTTTCATCATTAAATAAGCCGCAACCGGAGAATCAATTCCCCCGGACATCATCATCATCGCTTTTCCACCGATTCCTAAAGGATAGCCACCAGCGCCTAAATACGTTCTGGTAAAAATGTAAGCAGCGTCTTCTCTTACGTCAATGGATAAAAGAACATCTGGCGTATGAACATCGACTTTCCAAAGGTCGGTTTTTAATATTTCAGTAGCGACTTTACGGTTAATTTCATCCGAAATATAAGGAAATGTTTTATCCGCTCTTCTGGCTTTTACTTTAAAAGTTTTTCCTTTCTCTTCTTTCATTAGCGCTAAAGATTCTTCGATGATACTTTCTAGTTTAGGTTCAACTTTCACTACCGGCGAAAAAGAATGAATACCACTTACATCTTCTAAACGATGCATTACTTTTTCAGCGTCTTCATCATGAAGAATAATGTAGATATGATCCATTCTTACTTTTAATTTTAAAGTCGGAAAATCTTTTAAGGCATGCTTCATATTGCTCGCTAAAAGAAAAATAAAATCTTTTTTGTTTTTACCTTTGGTAGATAGTTCGCCAAAGCGAACCATGATGCGTTCATACTTCATTGTAAAGCTCCTTTTATCGAATCGTTTTTAATATTTGTTGTAGTTTCTCTACGAAACTATCAATTTCTTCTATTGTATTTTCATGTCCAAAACTCACACGAATGGAGTTTTGATATTCTTGTTTCGTTCTTCCCATGGCTTCTAAAACCACACTATGAGCGGTTTTTTTACTAGAACAAGCACTGATAGTAGAAACCATAATGTTATCTTTCGATAATGCCTCTACTACGACACTCGCCCTTTTTTCTAATAAAGAAAAGTTAAGTATGTAATAAGAGCCATCTAACGTAGAGTTAATCCGAACATCTTTCATTTCTTTTAATCGGTTATATAAATGAAGGAAGAGTTCTTTTACATGCAACCGATTCTTTTTTTCATCTTGAAATAAAAGACGAAGGGTTTTCGCTAACATAACTTCTTTAGGAAAATCATTGGTGCCACTTCGATAACCAAATTCTTGGCCACCGCCACTATTTAAAGGAAGAAATTCTATATTCTTTCGCTTGATCAAAGCGCCACTTCCCTTTAAGCCATAAAGTTTATGTGCGGAAAGAACAAACATATCCATCGCATCATAGTCTAAATCAATCTTTCCAATAGCTTGGGTCGTATCGGAATGAAAGGCAACTTTAGGATAAGCGTGAACGATTTTAGCAATACCTTGGATGTCATTAATGGCGCCTACTTCATTATTCACTGCCATAATCGACACTAAAATGGTATCGTTCTGCATGGATTTTTTTAGATCTTCTAAACGAACTTTTCCGTTCTCATCAACACCTAGATAAGTCACTTGAAAGCCAAATTGCTCTTCTAATTGTTCAAAGGCACGTAAAACGGAGGGGTGTTCAATTTTCGTTGTAATACAGTGTTTACCGCGATTTTGGTAACGGAGGCAATATCCTTTAATTGCTAAATTATTGGCTTCGGTAGCGCCTGAAGTAAAAACCACTTCTTCTTCAACGCGATGAAAATAACTCGCTATTTGTGCACGCGCTTTACTCAAAAGACGCGAAGTTTCTTGTCCTAAACGATGTAAACTGGATGGATTCGCAAATTGATCCATGAGTAGTTCATGATAACTATCCAGTATTTCTTTTCGTACGGGGGTCGTCGCCGCATGGTCTAAATACATCTTCTATCAGCCTCCATTACTTTTATATATGCCATAAAAAGGCGAGGCACTTTGCCTTCGCCTAAGTAAAATTCATTAAGAGCGCATTTTCTTTAAAGTTGCGTTAATTTCTTCATGAGATTTTATAAAGTCACCATCAAAGAAGAAACGTTCCGCACGAGTTAAAGATTTATCGTAATCAGGTGAATCTAAACGCTCCGCATTGGCTTCCATCATTGAGGTTTCAATGGTATCCACTAAACGAGATTGTTCTTTAATTTCGCTCACTAATTCTTGGAAAACCGTTTGGAAAGCACTGACTAAGCGATTGACTTCTTTTACTTTGATCGGTGGAACCATTAACGTGTTATAAATATTATTTAAATATTCATATGCTTGTTTAAAACGGTCTACTAAACGTTTTTCATAATTAGGAACTTCTAAATTACGTAACATCGCTTCGGCTTGTTTTAATTGAATAAAAGCGTCGCTTACTAAATTAAAGGCCGTATCTGAATCAGAACGTAAGGAATCCACATAATTCATGTATTCTTTAATATCTTCTTCCGCTTTCTTTAAGTTTTCCTCTAATTCTTTCATTTTTTGTAAAAGAACGGAATAAGGTTGTTTCGTCGAAGCATGAATGAAGGTATCTAATTGTCTTTTGGTAATACCTAGTTGGTTGATTTCATTTTGGATTTCATTCATTTTATCTACATAAGTATCTTCAATTTGATACACTTCTTTTACTTTTAATAACTTATGGCGAAGACTAATAAATTGTCTTTCCACTTGCGTTACACGTTCATAAATTAAATCACAATTGACTTCGAAATCATTTTTATCTTGTTTTTCTTTTAAGAATAACTCGTGGAATTCATCGATTTGTTGCATCATGCTCGCTAAGCGTTCTTTAACACCTTTCAATTCAAAATTTGTTAAGGAAATTTGAATGTCATATAAATCCGAATTCATTTGATTAATCGCTGTATTAATCTTTAAATGATGAATAGGAATATTCATTTCCTTCATTTCACCATATTCTTGTTGTAAGGTTTCAATCTTACTTGGAACAGTAACTTCTACTAAAGCACAAAGTGTAGGAAGTTCATTTAAAGCATAAGAAAGTTCATCTAACATTTTGCTAATGGTTGGTAATAAATGATTGGCATCTTCATAGTTTGCACTTTCCACCATTCTCTCATATTCATCAAATTGTCCTTCGATTCCAGTAAAAGTTCTAGTGAATGTATCTTCAATGGAAGTTAATTGCATTTGTTTTTCAATATAAGCCGAACGAATTGTACGGAATTTATCTTTTAAAGCCAAAGAAGCCGCACGACAATCTTCTTCTGGTTGTAATTTCGCGGTTAATTCATCATTTAAATCTTTCACTTGTCCTCTAAAGAGTTCAATAATCCGCATATTTTGTGATAAAGAGGATTGGAATTCTTTAAACTTCTTTTGAAGAATCAATTCTTCCATGGCCGAAATTGCATATTGAGCTTGCTTATCCGTCGATTGAAGAATCGTTTGGAAACGATTTTGATAATTTTCATGGATATCGACATAAAGTAAGTTTCTTTGCGATATGACTTCAAGTCTTTTTATATATTGGGCCACTTGACCAATCAAAAGAGCGTGTAAATAATCGTATTCTCTTTCTAATTCCGAAACCATTTTCCGTGCTTTATTTCGTGAAACAACAAAATGGTATAAAAGAAAAATGAGTACGCCTAGTACAATCATTCCTGCGGAAACTAAAATCCATAATTTAGGGCTCGTTAAACTAATTAATATCATCGCGAAAACACCTCTTTCTTTCCTAGTATATCATATTCAAGAAATTAAATAATTAATTTCTTAAAATAATTCAAAAATCATGAAGTAACTGCAAACTAAAAAAGTCGAGAATTATATACACTTAATTTTCAGTTTAACGCGAAATTTGATATAATAAATGAATTGAATTATCCTATTTTTGAAGATGATTTTTCATTCAATTCATGGGGGAATTTATCATGTACTATCAAGATGTTGAAAATTTAAGGAAGCAGAAAAAATATATTCTATATCTTTATAGCGCTCTAGACGAGCGTTTATCTGGCGATGAATTTGACATTTCTTTAACAATTACAAAATATTCTGTTTTTAGTAATAGAACCGGCAGAGATAAGGAAAAATTTGTAAATGGCATTTATAATGTAAATTATTATGAAAATGCAGAGTGTCCGTTTTACAAAATCGAAAGCATTTTAAAAAGATCAAATCAACCGCAATATTTAATTAAAAATTTTAGACGAATTATGCTTTTAAAACCGGATGGAAGTAATGATATCATTCAAAATATTGGCGCTGCAATGGCGTGCTTTGAAGAAGAAGCTATTATTAACGATATAATTGCTTGTCGAGGTGATCTCAGTAAATTATGGGAAGTTTTAAAGACGCTTTCATTAGAAGCAAATGCCGTTGCCCTTAATGGCGCCTTTTCTAGACTATTCGACACAATTTGTCGTGCTGGCAAAAGAAGCAAAGGCGATTTCCGACGTGTAAACTCCAAACTAGAAAAAATGATTATTGACATTTATAATAAAATTCTTTTTGGCGAACATCCAATTGTTATTGATGAAGATGTTTATCGAGATGCCCCAATTATTACGAGACTGAATCGCCATTTAAAAAAAGTATATAACAAAAGGAATCTTACAGATCAACAATTGATTGACGAAATCATTCAACCTTTTGCTGATATTTTATTCACCGATTTTAGCGTGATTGATGTTAATGAATTTGATATTTAATCTGCATTTAGTTTGTCACTTAGCATTCCCATATTAATATGCAGATTTTTTCCAATTTTTCTTGACTTATAAGAGAAAAATCGGTATATTATTAACTGCATGTAATGCAGCATGTACATATAGCTTGTCCGATGTTTGAAAACAAATTCGAGAAGTAGCCTTGCTGAAGTAGTGAAACTCATGATTCAAACATCCGAAGTTTAGGATGTGCACCTATTGCTTTATTTGCAAAAATAAAGAAAAGGAGGAAAAACAAATGTCTAGATACACTGGAGCCGATTGGAAACTTTCTCGTCGTTTAAACTTCTCTATTCTTGAGACCGGTAAGGAACTTGCAAAACGTCCTTATGGTCCAGGACAACATGGTAACGATCGTAAAAAGAAACCTTCCGAATATGGTCGTCAATTAATCGAAAAACAAAAACTTCGTTTAATGTATGGTGTGAATGAACGTCAATTCCGTCGTTTATTCTTAATGGCTAGTTCTTCTAAAGAAGTTACTGGTATTGCCTTCATGCGTATTCTTGAATCTCGTTTAGATAACTTAGTTTATCGTATGGGATTTGCTAGAACCCGTCGTGCAGCTCGCCAACTCGTCAACCATGGTCATATCTTAGTTAACGGTAAGAAAGTCGATATTCCAAGTTATTTATGCAAAGTGAACGATGTCATTAGTGTGAAAGAAACTTCCAAAGGATTAAAAGTCATTGCTGAAGCTCTTGACTCTATGGCCGCCACTGTAAAATACGTTTCTGTGAATAAGGAACAAAAATCTGGTGTTTATTTACGCGAACCTGAACGTAATGAATTACCAGCCGATATCCAAGAATCACAAATCGTCGAATTCTACAACCGCAAGTTATAGTCCAAACAAAGAAGTTGAATCTCTTATGGGATTTGGCTTCTTTTTTTCTTCTCTTCACTTGCGATTTCGTTTATAATAGTTTTGTTAAAAAGGAGTTGATTGTTTTATGGCAAAAAAAGAAAAAAAGAGTGACAATCATATTTTGATTCTCTTAGCCGGTTTATTTCTTATTTTGAAATTCTTATTTGAAGGTGGTATTCCTTCTCCATCTGGTGATTTATTAAATTTCATCGTTGGGTTATTTACTTTAATTGTTATCTTAGCGTTCTATGGATATTTCGTCTTTGGTGCGAAAGGATGCAATTCCACCATTCGCGCTTTAGCGCCATCGGTATTACTATTAATTCTATATGGTCATTATTCCATTAATTATGGTAACGCTAATGTCACAAAATATTTAGGTGCAATTGCGAATATGGCTTATTTATTAATTATCTTATGTGGTTTTGTTTATTTATTCACTAAACATAAGATTATTGGTACAGTATTCGCTTGGTCTAGCTTAGTTTACGCTGCTTTCTGTTTCTTAAGTTATATCGTTTTATTAATTATCAACTTAATTAACGGCGTAGAAGGTGCTTTCAATTTACAATCCTGCTTATCTACAATGCTTTTAGTTGGTTCTCTTGTCATTTTAGGTATTACCACTCGTAAAATTGCTGATCGTCAACAATTATAATGAGGAACCACATATGCGTAAGAACAAAATGATAAAAAACGAACCCGCTACGATTAATCTACATGTACGAGATGATAGTGATTTCCTTTCTCCTTATGCCGAAGAAGGTAAACCGATTATCTCTACAGAAATCGCTGATTTCTTAGAGAAAACCATTCGTGCTTATCATCCAAAGTGCCCAGTTATTCTCAATATTCATTCCACTTGTATTGATGACAATGAAAAAATACAATATCAAAAAGCAATTCGTAATTATTTCTCTTTAGAATTAGAAGATAACATCCGAGAAATGAAACGAATTTCAATTAAAGCCTTAATTTTCACTATTATCGGCGTGATTACTTTGGCATTTATGTTTGTTCTTGATCATATAGGTGTTAATTCTTTATGGATAGAAGTTATTGATATCTTTGCCTGGGTATTTTTATGGGAAGCAGTTGATTTATTCTTTATTGAACGTTCTCACTTGTTGGTTCGTGCAAAAAGACTACAGAACTTCATTCAAATGCAAATTAACTATTTATAAAAAGGAGAAAGTTATCTCCTTTTTTTATTACCATTAAAATTTCTCATCCATTTATCCATCTATCAATTCGCCCAATTATGCTACCAAATTGGGCGATTCATCTACTTCTTTGGCTGATAATAAATGGAGCATCCTTTTTATATGTGGTAGCATTAATTTTTAATTGACTTTATTCTAAACACCAAAAAAGGTGATATATCCTTTTTAGATACACCACCTTAGATTTGAAAGTTTGGCTCTTTAAAATCTAAGGTGGAGTAATTTTTAAGAGACTCCACCATAAATTTGATAGTTTTTATACTTCAGGTGAAAAGACCTCTTATAATTTAGGTGTTCAAATCTAACAAAGGAGGTCTTTTCATATGGATTTTAACACAATTCTTGTAAAATTTGGTCTTGAAAGTTCGAATTTTACTAATAAATTATTAGAAGTTACTAAAAATGGAGATGATTATTTTTATCATGTTGAGGAGGCATATAAAAAATCAATATGCCCTTATTGTAATCATCAATATTTATTCGTTCATGGGTATCGATGGGTAACAATTAAACTTGATTCCGACCTTAAAACAAAAGAAATATTAAAAATAAAAAGGATACGTTATAAATGCCCTAAATGTGATAGAACACATACCTTTAAGTTAAAAGGAATAGAAAGAAATAAATCAATGAGTGATTTTATTATTTCTTCAATACATAATGAATTTTTTGAAATCCAGTCTTTTACTACTATTGCAAAAAGATATGATATTTCTGTTCAAACTGTAATTAATATTTTTGATGAATATACGAAAAAAACACCTAGAAGAAATCTTCCTCAATATATGTGTATTGATGAAAAACACTTTGAAGGAGATACTGATGGAAAATACTGTGTTGTTCTTTCCGATTTCTTTTCTGGTGAAATTATTGATGTGTTAGAAAATAGACAAATGCCTTACTTAGATGAATACTTTAATCGTATTTCTTCTAAAGAAAGAGATAATGTTAAAGTCTTTATTTCTGATATGTATGATGGCTATTCTACAATTAAAAACAAGTATTTTCCTAAGGCTATGTTTGTTATTGATCTTTTTCATGTAATTAAATTATTAACTACAGCTATGAACAAGATAAGAATTAGAACTTATAATCAACACGCTCCAGAAGGCAGTATTGAAAGACATTTCATGAAAACAAACTGGAGATTCTTTTTAATGGATTTATATAAAATTCGTAAGAATGAATATTATAGTAGAAAGTTTGATCTTTACATAAGTTACGAAGATATTATTTCTCGTTGTTTAAGACTAAATCTTATCTTTTGGGATGGTTATTCTGTTCTTCAAGAAATGCTTCATTATGATAAATACGAAACATATTCTGAAGCTGAAAGATTTATCGATAGGATTATTTCTAAACTATATGTTTCTAATGATGAACTTTTGCACAAAGTTGGTGATTCATATAAAAAGTGGAAGGTGGGAATTATTAATGGATTAGCCAGGAATCAAACAGGTAGAAGATTTTCTAATGCAATAGCTGAAAACAACAATTCTCATATTCAAAGAGTTATCAATATTGCATATGGATATCGTAATTTTAAGAGATTTAGAGCTAGAATTATGCTTATCCTTTCTTATAAAAAAAGAAGGTGATGTACCTTTCTTGGGTACACCACCTTAGATTTGATAGTTTTGGGGTTATTTTCTTAAATATTCTTCCCATTCGTTATAATTTGAAATATTCTTGGTATGAACATAGCTGAGTGCTTCTTGAATTTGATTAATTTTTTCTTGATCCGTTTCATTATTTTGAATTACTTCACTTATGGCGTTTTCAATTAGATTAATACAATTTGCTTCCCAACCATTAGGGTTACGAAGTCTCATGTAATTCAAATACTCAGCTTCTAATGCGTAAGCCGTATTATCGCTATGATAAAGATAATATAAAGAAGAGGAAACAATTTCTTGATAGAACTTTTGATAATGCTCTTCCATTTCTTTTTGGAATAAAAGCGCTGTTTCTAAAGAACTAAAGGTAGAAGAATCCTTCTCTTTTATACGTTTTATAGAGGAATCAACATACTCCATAAATTTGTTAACTAATGCTTCATAAACTTGTTGACTATAGTTTTTAAAATCGGTTAAATCGAGTTGCGATAACGATTCATCTAAACATTGATTGATTTTATCTTGAATCAAACAAAGAGTTTTATAATTTTCATATAACTCTGTTTCTGTAGCGGTTTCTAAATCTAAAGTTACATAGTTCTTTAGATCTTGTTCAATTTCTTGTACTTTAGTAACTTCACTTTCACTTCTTTTTTTCGTGTATTGTTCCCATTCAGAAGAATAGCTTTCTTTTATATAATTCTTTTGCGCTTTGGTAAAGGAATTTACTTTTTGAACAACAGTTTCAATACCTAAAGAAGAAAAATCTTTCATAAAGTCTTCTACTTCTTGTTTTTGGTTATTATATCGTTTTAATAGGTTTTCTAACGTACTTTCATTATAGAAGAATCCTTGAACTTCACCATTATAAACAAGATTTTTCACCTTCTCCGAAAGTGATTTATATTCATTATTTACTTTGACTAATTGCTGATAATAACCATCATTCAGAGCAAAATCCGTGTTCAAATCATCGATTTTTTTACGCATACGTTGGGCTCTTTTTTCTAAATCTATCTCTTCTTCTATATCAAAAGAGAAATCTTCTTCTGTTTCATTTGTTTTTAATAAGGAAATATGAACGGAGCAAACTAATGGATAATCTTTTTCTTTATCATAAACTTCGCCTTCTAAAACATCTTTTTTCCATATTTTTAATGCGCTTGCTTGCTCTTTATTTTTAGATACAAATAATTCCATATGATCTAAAGGTTTATAAAGTTCAAATAACGAGTCGACTACATACCCCATTTCATTTCCCAACTTGTGATATGTAAGATTAGAAAGTGATTCATGAAATAAACTTTCGACAATTGAATCAATGAAAGCATTTGGTAAATATATACTTATTCCTTCATCTGTTTTTGAAAAATTAATGAAGGATAGTAGTTGTTTTAAAATTGATAAAGAAAGTTGATTGCCATCTTTTTCTTCATTCATTGTAGTAGTTAATACATTGATTTCTTTAAAATAATGAAGTTCTGCATCCTTATACATCAATATATAAAGGCTTCCTTCTAAATATAAAATTCGTCCTCGATTCACATCTTTTAAACTTTTTAATTCCTCAGGTGCTTGCTCTAGAAGCGCTAAATTATTGATTAAATTGGTAATAGAAGAAGATAAATCAAAATCAAACGATACCTTCAACATATCTTCTACGCTATTTTCAAGTGTGTTAAGTCCAATATAGATATTTCCTTTTATTGCTTCACTTTCTTGTTGATTCGTTTCATTATTTTTAGATAAGGCATCTAAAGAAAGTTGAACTTGATAACTTCTTTCTAACTTAGAAACATATGTATCTAAATCATCAGGTGTTACATATTTTTGGTTACTTACTTTAAAATCAATACCATAGGATATATCGTTAGAAGCAAGTTGTAAACGAATTGTCTCAATATTGTTAGAAGGCATGGTGATTAATACTTCTAATGATGGACTTGATAAAGATATACCTAATAAATGGGCGATTGAAACAATATTTTCATTTAAACCTGCTAATAAATCATCTTTTAAAATAATGCGATAGGTATCCTCTAAGCCTTCAACTTTATTAATTTCTAAACTATCATAAGAAGTACTTAATACGCTAAGAGACGAGATAACACCCATGATTGCTTGTGCATTTATCGCTATTTTATGATTCTTCCAGTTCATATAAAGAACCGAATCTTTATAAATAATAGACGTGTTTTCTTCATTAATTTTTACATCTACTCTTCCTTCAAAAGCGGAATAAGGATCACTCATAAAACCAAACGTATCGACTTTAAAATGAACATTGACTGTTCCTTTTATAGAATTTCCATTCGGAATAGTTCCCTCTAAAAGAACACCATTTTTTAAATCTAATTTCATCAAAGCCATCATTATTTTTTGATAGTATGCCTTTTGATTCTTATTTAAAATATCACGCGGTGTTTCATAGCAAGTGGCTTCTAATCGTGCCTCATTAGGAATCGCTATTTTTTCTTCATAACGAGAAAAAGTTGCCGTTTCAGTTTCTAAGCATTTCATTTGAGAATAGGAGCCAATATTCGCGTAGTATTCCGCTTTTACTTGATAAGAAATCGGTGTTAAATCACTTTTCATACGTAAAGTAAAAGATATTGGTTCTATATAATTGGGTGCATTCTGATATTCTTTTAATTTTAATTTTTGTTGATTTTCTAAATTTGCTGCACTTTCATTTAATTCCATGATAAAAGAATAAGAGCCATCACTCTCTTGCTTCTTTTCAATAGACTTGATTGTATTTTGATTTAAAACATAATTAGAAAGTACTTTACTTGGTAATAAGCCATAATAGGAAGCATAATCTGAAGCTAAAACGCAATAGTACTCGTTATTTTCTTGAACTGCGATCCGTTGATTCTTTTCATAAGCAATATGATGATAAGAAAATAAGGAATTATCACTATATAATTCTTGATAATACGCTGCATCATTTTTTATTTCTAAACTAGTACTAGAAGTCGTATAGGTTACCATGTTTTTCGTTAAAATCGTGGTAGTGACCGTATTTTTTTGGTAAGAAGAAAGATTTTCGGTTTTACCTAAAGATGCAAAAACCGCTGTTAAAGAATCTAACTTATCAATATTTACTTTACTTAAATGAAGGATTGTATCTTGATTTGACTTTGCATCTGGAATTTTTGTTTCCGTTTCATTCGCGCATGAAAAAAGTAAACTAGATAATAAAAAAGGTAAGACACTTACATTTATCCATCTTTTTTTCATAAGAATTCACATCCTTTTTCCACTAACATCATAGCATAAACTAGCTAAAAATAGAAATGTTAAGCAAATAAAAGGAAAGAATTTTATGCCTTTAAATCAAAGAACTTGTTCTTCTAAAATTCATATTCTGAATTAATTTCAATTTTCCATTTGATATTAAATTGTAGTTGAATTTGACTTAAATCGTAATAAGGTTTTAATTGTTGAATGAGTGATTTCTTTAATTCTTTTTCTATTACATCATCATAGCTTCTATATTGAATTTCTTGATATAACGATGCAATGATTTCATCTCTATCTTGTAAAGATTCTGGCGCTTCTATATAAGCGGTAGCCACTCCATCAAAGCATAATGTATTTTCTAAATTCATTGTTTGCGCAACATTTAATTTAAAATAAGAATATTGACCATGATAATGGATTTTATATACACAAGAACCGCCTTTATAATAATCATAATACCCTTGATAACCAACATAATTTTCAACGTAGGCAACAATATAGTTAATTACATTTTCAAATGAATTATCTTTTTGGACAAGGTGAAATAGTTCTTTAATTTTTCTATCATGATGGTCTAAATCCTGAACAAATATATACTTTATTTTGTTTATAATCTCTTTTTTTGATAAAGAAGAGTTTTCTATCAAGCCCATTGCATAAGCAAAATCGGTTGGATGAACTCGAATAGCGCCATCCTCATATAAGAGTTGGTTGGCATTCAAAAAGTATAATGCGACCAAGCAAGCGATTTCTTCATTGCCTTCGATAAACGGCTTTTCTTTCAATATGTAATAGAAATATTTACTTGCTTCTTCTTCATAGGTAAGTTCATCTTGTTCTTCATCTTCTGTTTCATTGAGATAAAAAATGTATTCTAAAGCATTTTCTTCTTTTTCCTTACCAAAATCTTCATGAAGATGATATTTATTCTTTACGCGGTTAATTAACATTTTTAATGTCAACGTATCGGGTGAATTCCAAATATAAATAGGATGTAAATCATCTTCCTCTTCACTTTGAGTCTTTTTTATTGTCGTCATGAATTCTTCATAAGAATCCAATATATGAATAAAAGGATCTAAAACAAAAATACTTTCAATTTCTTCAAGATAAAGAGAATTGATTTCATTTAATCTATCATTTTTCTTTAAGAATAAATAAAAATCTTTCACAAATTCTTTATCTAACTCTAAGCCCATCAAAAGAAGATAAGTTATACTTATATTTATACTTCCATCCTCTTTATAAAAAAAATCAGAAGTATTTTGGATACCTCTTTTTTCTTGTACATTATATAAAAGATTTTCTAATTCGTTATCGTTTACATCAAAGAGTGCTTTTACCTCTTTATCGCATGCAAAAAAATGTTGATTTTTGTTTAAAAAAGTAAGCGTAACATTTTGATAAGCATAAATTAGATCTTTCATTTATTTAACCTCATTATTTACATATTAAGACTGCTTTACTGGCTCTTTTTTCTTTTCTTTTTTGCGTTTCTTTTGTTTTAATTCTTGTAGATATTCTTCATCTTTTTTACGAAGGATTTCCACTTCTTCACGTACACGATCTTCTACCATTTTAGCAATTTCAAAAGTCTTCATGCCTTGATATTCTTCATAATAAATTGGTTTTAAAAAATGCACTTGAACGGGATATTTCTTTAACCGATATTTTTTGGATAGCACTCTAAAGCCACCATAAATCGCAATTGGAACGATAGGGCGATGAGAATCCACAGCGATTTTAAAAGTACCCGGTTTAAAATCATTCATTTCAAAATTTGGATTTCTTGTACGATGACCTTCAGCAAAGATAACCCAAGAAGTTTGTCCTTCTTTTAAGGATTGAATTACTGAACGAATGACTTTTAATTCTTGACGTAAATTATCTCTTTCTAAAAAATAGCTATCTAATAAATTCATAGCGTCCCGAACAGGCCCCACTTTTTCCGCTTCTTTTTTAGCGATAAAGGCCATAGGAGACGAAATATAAGGAAAAAGTAAAAGAGGGTCAACCATAGATTGATGATTGGGAATCATAATCATCGGTGTATCGGTAGGAATATTTTCTAACCCTTCGACATGGAAATCCATATGAAGGCCTTTATTTACGCGTAAAATCACCTTAGATAACGCTTGGTAGCGTTCTTCTAACGTGTGTTTGTCTTTATGTTTGGACCAACGATGAATCCAAATGAGATTTCGCATTAAATAACCGCCGAGACGGAAGAAAATTCCTAAATATTTCATATTCCCTTTTTTCCTCTTCCTCATTATATCACATTTTATATCATTGCATAGACCCTACTTCGCTACAACCACTACAGTAAGTCCGTTAATCATTAAAGACTGTGAATACAATTCATCTTTTAATATACCTGCTTCATTAAATAATACGCGGTAATACTCTTTTAAATCATAATAAATCGTTCGTAAACTTGGATTAATAAAAACTTTAAAACTTACAAAGGGGTGAATCTTTTCTTGGTCGATAAAATCGATTAAAAGTCCCCCATTATCTAAATTTTCAAAGCGGAATAATCCTTTTAAATCTTCTTTTTTATCGTAACGGAAGAAAGGATACATTTTACGGAAACGTATCACATCATTCATACATTTGGCCATCCATTTTCTTTCTTCCATTTTGCGATAATCCATTTGATTATGTAAATCACCAGAACGATAAGAATTATGGTCACGGTATTTGGTTAAGCCAATTTCTTGCCCCATATGAATAAAAGGAATGCCATAAGAAAGAAGTAGGACTTCGTTAATTAACACCACTCTTCTTAAGCGTTGTTCATGGGTTTCGTTATAACAAGCGACCATGATTTTATCATATAGTGTAGCGTTATCATGACATTCCACATAATTAACGCTTTGGCCCATATGAGAAAATAAAGGTGGATAACAATAATCAACCGCTGCGCCCATATAAGCAAATTTAAAACCCTCAATATAGTTTTCTTGGCCTAATAAATACCCTTTCACCATTTCATCATCTTGACTAGTTTTTCCTTTCGCGATATCGCGATATGCATCATTAAAGAAAGCAAAAGGTAAAAGTTTAGAAGCATTGCCCATCATCGTTTTTTTATCATCGGGTAAAAAGGTCGGCATATTCCAGCCTTCACCATAAATCATAAAATCTTTTCGTAATTCACGGCATGATTTTTCAATTTCTTTCATCGTATCGATATCAATAATCCCCATTAAATCGAAACGGAAACCATCAATTCCATATTCTTTCATCCAATATAAGCAAGAATCAACGATAAAAGAACGAACCATCGGACGTTCGGTGTTTAAATCATTTCCGCAGAAAGAGCCATTTGAAAGATGTCCACAATGATCTTTTCTAAAATAATAACCTGGACATAAAATTTCAAAAGGCGTCGTTTCATATTGATACATATGATTATAGACCACATCCATATTCACACGGATTCCATTTTGATGAAAGCCTTGTATCATTTTTTTACAGTCGATAATTCTAGAATAAGGATCTTCGACGTGACTAGCAAAACTTCCTTCGGGAACGTTATATTGCATGGGGTCATATCCCCAATTATATAACTCGTCTGGATGAAGTTCATCTACTGTAGCGTAATCAAAAATCGGTAGTAGTTGAACATGGGTAATTCCTAATTTTACTAAATGATCTAAGCCCACTAAAGCACCATTTTTACTACGTCTTCCTTTTTCCACCGCTCCTAAGAACTTACCTTTATGCTCGACATCGGTATCCGGAAAAATGGTAAAATCACGGACATGCATTTCATAAATCACCGCATCACAATAAGAATTCATTGGCGGTAAATTTTCTAAATCAAAAGGCATTCTTGTTTTTTCTAAATCAATAACAACGGATTTTGTTCCATTAGGGGTAGAAGCAATTGCATAAGGATCAATTGCCGTTCTTTCTTCGTCGTTAATCTTTACGCGGTATTGATAGGTTGCTCCATCTAAATCGCCTTCAATAGTAAGAGAAAAAACGCCATAATCTTCGCGGTTCATCTTTGAAACGTAGTCTTTATCGTTAAAAGAATAGAGAACTTCTGCCGATTCCGCTAATGGAGACCATAATTTAAAAGTGGTATGTTCTTTATGATAGGTAATTCCTAAATCATGACATTGATACGTATATAATTGATCAAATTCTGGATCATTTAAAAAGCAAGATACATCTAAAAAGGCGGATGCGTATTTTTCATCTGCAATTTCATAACGATGTCCTAGGGTAATTTTTTCTTTTAGGCGTAAGAAAATAGAACAATGATTTCCGCTCGTTCTTTCTTCGATAATGGTAGGGACTTCTTTGGCCACTCCATCTTGAATTAAAGTAAATACTTTACACGAAAAAAACTCGCTTTCATTTTCATATTCTAATACGACTTTTATTTCATCCCAAGAAATAAATTGGGCTTCTAATTTCATTTGAATCACTCCACAACTACCATTGCGATAGCGTAATCTCCATCATGTGCGATAGAAATCTTGTATATCACATTTAAATACTCTAAATAGGGGGCACCATAATCATCATACATCACGCGAATATTAGAAAAATCATGATAATTAATGGTTCCTTTTTTGGCTTTTAAAAAAGCTTCTCTAGCGGCAAATCTTCCCGCTAGAAATTGCGCTTTATCCGTTCTTTTTTGATAAAGCTCATATTCTTCTTTACTTAATATTTTTTTCGCTAAATCTTCTTTTCCTTCCATACGAGGAATTTTAACAATATCGATTCCGACTTCCATCGTTATTTTCCGTCCTTAGAAAGAATATAAGTCGTATAAGGGGCATCTTTCCATAAATCAATGAACTGATTGATTAAATCCATAGTAATCTTTTCATACATTTCAATCATACGGCTCATGGAAATATGGCGCATATAGCGAGATACGTATAAATAAGTAAAGGTTGAAAAATCATCTAAAGCGATTAAAGCATTTCCTAAGCAGAAACGAACCGCTCTTTTAAGACTTTTATCATCAATATATTCTCTTAAATGATGGAAGAAGTAATCCACTTTTTTCATAAAAGCGTCCCGTTTACTCGTACTTGTTACTACATAAAGAATATCAATTCCATCACTTGATAAGAAGGCGCCTGAAACATTTGTATCCATTAAACCTTCATCATGGATTTCTTGAATAAAACGGCTTCCGTCCGAGAATAGTAAATTGGAGACAATATCTTGTAAAGCCTCATATGTTTCGTTATCAATTCCTAATTTCTTTTGAAGATGAAGTCTTTTAGCCCCCATAGCAATATAAGGTAAAGGTACATCCATTTTCATAATATGGAAGGAAGAAACAATTTCTTCTGGTTCTTCTTTCATTTTTGAAGTAATCTCATGTTTTTCTTCATGTTGATGTAAAGGAATTCTTCCAATTTCTTCAATAAAGCTTTCATCCATATCACCAAAGAGGAATAAGGTTAATTGTTTGGGGTTATAACAAGTATAGAAGACGCGTTTTAAATCTTCTAATGTGGTGCTTACAATATCTTCTTTATCACCCACGATTTCCTCTTTTAAATACGAAGTAGAAACCAAATTTTCTAATAAACCATGAAGTAAACGTTGCGCAGGTTTATCTAAAGTCATATAGAGTTCTTCGACAATAATCGGCTTTTCTTTTTCAACCGCTTCTTCTTTAAAGGTAATTTCATTCGTCATATTCAGTAAAATTTTGATACCTTCTAAGAAATTAGTGGCCGTTTCAAAATAATATGTCGTATATTCGTACGTTGTAAACGCGTTAGCGTCACAACCTAAGGAAGAAAAAAGTTGAAAAGCATCCCCTTTGGGTGTATCAAAAAGACGGTGCTCTAAAAAGTGCGCAATACCACCAGGAGTGGGCTTTTGATCAATGGAATAACGGCTAAATAAAGAGCCAATAGGCGCAGTTACATATGCACTCCAAGTATGACGGTCTTTTAAAAAGATGGCTTCTACGTGAAGACCATTATCTAAATCATACGATTTTTGTTTCCATAGAGATTTCATTTTGCCTTCACTCCTTTCAAGTTAAAGGAGCCAATATAGATTAACTTTTTGGCGAGTTCATTGATTCTTCGAATTCCCACTTTTTTGACTTGACGAATATAAAGAGGAATGGAATAGGTTTCTTTTCTTCTTAAAGCATTTTGTAAACCTTGCATGATTGCGTAAGCATTATCATGACTCGATAAAATATTCGATAACAATAAGCCTTGTGCTTGCTCTAATTCATCTTTTTTAAAATGCAAATGACGTATCACTTTTCGAATAGCTTCTTTTGCTTCTTCATTTCGATTCGTATCCGTCGCTAAAGAGACCACTAATAGGTGTGTATAAGGGTTTAATGTAGAACTTATGCTATAGCATAATCCGCGTTTCTCACGGATTTCTTGGAATAAACGACTCGTTCCTAATCCACCGATTAAATCGTTTAATAAGATAGCTTCATAACGCGATAAAGAGGAAGGCAAAGAAAAAGCTAAACGAATATGGGTTTGTAAAATATCTTTTTCTCTTGTTTCTTCCACGTTTTGAGGGTACTTCATATCATATTCTTGAAAAGCAGGAAGTTCACCATCTAAAGTTAAGTATTTTTTTAAAATACTTTCTCCTTTTCTTTTGGAAATTGGACCTACAAAACAAGCCATTTTTGGCGCAGCAAAAATTCGTTGATGTAAATCCATCAACTGCGCTTGATTGATTGTTTGTAACTCTTCTTCTTTTCCATAAAGTGGTAACGCTAAAATCCAGTCTTGATCTAATAAACGATATAAGCCTTCTGACGCTAGATAAGCAGGATGATTTTGGATACGTGATAAAAAGTTTTTAGCAATCTCTCGTTGCTCTTCTATCACGCGTTCATCATAGCGACTTTTCGTTGTATCAAAAGCCACGCGATAAATAAATTGTATGGCTTTATTTAATAAATTTTTCTCTTCGACATATTGGTCATCTACCACACTAAAACTCACTTCAAAAATAATATTTTCTTTGGTTAAGTAATGACGAAGTTGATAATCTAGCGCATAAAGCTCTTCGCATTTTTGAATCATCATCGCTTGGTTTTTATATCCCTTTGCTTTATTTCTTAACACAAATTCCAATAGTGTAAGCGTGCTTAAATCTTCCTTTTTCAAAGGAAGAATCGCACTGATAGTAAATGAGTTGGTGTGAAATCTTTTATCCTTCTTGCTTAGAATCATCGGTCGTTTCTCCTTCATCTTGTGCAGATTGGTTGTGAATTAATACTTTACGTTTACTGCTACTACCGGATGCTTTTGAAACAATACCAGCATCTTCTAATTGGTCCATAATACGAGCGGCTTTAGGGAAGCCTAACGCTAAACGACGCATAATCTCGGAAATGGATACTTCATCTAAATTCATAACAAACGCTTTTACTTCTTCAAAACGTTCATCGCGTTCTTTTGGTTTCGTTCCACCAAAAGATGGTCCCGCCGCCGAACGATCCACTAAATCTAAGAATTTGGGGTCGTAGTGAGTTTCATAATGTTCTTTTAAGAATTCCACCACTCGTTTGATTTCTTTATTATCCACGAATGGACATTGTAAACGGGTAAAGCCATCATCGGAGAATTCTTGAGAATCGACAAGCATATCACCATAACCTAATAATTTTTCAGCACCCGCTTCGCCTAAAATGGTTTGGGAGTCGGTATAAGAAGCCACACGTAACGCCACACGGGTCGGTAAGTTTGCTTTAATAACACCGGTAATAACGTTAACCGATGGACGTTGAGTGGAAATGACCATGTGGATACCACACGCTCTTGATTTAGCAGCGATTTTCACGACTGGAGAAGCAATATCTTTACAGTTTTCTACTAAGTCTGCATATTCGTCAATAATAACAACAATCAGTGGTAAAGGCTCTAGACCTTCTTCTTCCGCATATTCGTTATATTGCGAAATCTTAGAAACACAAGCGTCTTCAAATAATTGATAACGACGTTCCATTTCTTGAACCAAACGGTTCATTGCCACTTTTGATTCGCTATAATCGGAAACAATTGGGCAAATTAAGTGCGGTTCATCGCGGTATTTAGACATTTCTACTCTTTTCGGGTCAATTAATAAAATACGAAGTTCTTCAGGACTTGTCTTCATTAATAAAGACATAATTAAGCAGTGCATAAAGACGGATTTACCTGAACCGGTAGCACCCGCAACGAGTAAGTGTGGATAATCGCCGACATTCATACCTAATACGTCACCAGTAATATCTTTACCAAAAGGAACAAAGTATTTCTTTTTCGGATCTCCAACATAAGGCGCTAAACATTCTTTTAAAGAAACCGTAACGGAACGAGCGTTAGGAAGTTCTAGACCTGAAGTAATCTTACCACGGACAACTTTTTGGAAACGGGCTCTAACACCACCTAAACGAATGGAAACGTCGGTGATGTTCTTTAATATATTATTGACCGAAACATCGCGGTTCATTAAAACATCAAAACGGGTAACAGCGGGGCCAACTTTATATCCTGAGATCGTCGCACCAATACCTAAATCTTCAAAAATATGGTTGATTGCTTCTTGTCTTTCCTTACTCACGCGGTCATTTTCTTCATCCACGTGGGCATTTTCATAAACATTTAATAAATCTAAGCTTGGATAAACATAAGGTGTATTGACCTTTTTAACTACTGGTTTCTTTTCACCTACGACTTTAATTGGTGCGGGCACAGGATCTTCAATTTTGAAAGTCACTTTACTCGCTGTTGGGGTAGAAACTTGCACATGTTCAGTAGAAATTAAAGGTTCCTCTTTTTCTACGACTGGCTCCTCTTTTATTTCTTCTTCCACCGTTTCATCTTCTTCTATTTCTTCTGTGGATTCAAAAACAGAAGTAGTGGTAGTTGAAGGCATTGCAGGTGCTTTTCTTTCTTCTTCAATATCATCGACAAGATAAGTAGGTGTTTTTTCTTCTTCTGGTTCTTCAAAAATAAAGCGAGCTTTATTGGCTTGGTTAGAAGTCGTTCCTTTTGCCGTATAAATAGGAACTTCTTCCTCTTCCATTTCTTCTTCCTCTTTTTGGAAGGCTTCCTCTTGTTCTTGCTCTTCTTTCTTTCGTTTTTCTTCTTGCTCTTTTCTTAACTTTTTCTTCTCTTTATGTGCTTTACGCCAAGATAAGTATTTGCTAAATGGCGCTTTTAAGAATAAAGCAAGGCCAACGGTCATTAAAATCAAAGATACAACCATGGTACCAATGGAAGTAATGGTCGTGTTTAATAACGCGGCTAAAAAGAAGCCAACTAATCCACCACATGTGGTATCTACCAAAGCCATATTCCGAATGAGAACGCCACCATCTGAAATTACATTCATTTTATCTGCATATGTGGTAAAAACATTGCTTAGCACAATATCCTTATCATCTGGATGATAGGAGGCACTAATCATGACGCCTAAAAATAGTAAAATCACGCCTAACATTGTCGTGTCGATTTTTACGCGATACATTTGTCTTTTTAAAATGAGATAAAGACCAAAGAATAATGCAATTAAAAAAGCAATGAAATAAAACACACCAAAAAGATAGACCATGCAGTAAGATAAAAACTCACCGATTGGTCCGCGATTGAGTAAGCCAATTAATGCCACTAAAGAAAGCATTAGGCCGATTAAAATTGTTTCTGCATCTTTTGATAAAACGCCATCTTTTGTATCTTTTGGTTGCTTCTTTTCTTTTGCCATCTTCTTTATCCCTCTTTTAATATTGTTGCAAAAAATATTATATCATAAACCTTATTAATTTTTACGCTAATAAAAAATATTTATTTTTTAAAGTTTCTTACTCGTTTACAAATCGTGAATGTAACCACTTTCATTTTATTTTTTTTACATTTTCATTGCGAGTTTTCTTTTTTTTCGTTAGCATGAGAATATAAAGGAGAAGTAAAAAATTTTTTTATCATGGTTACGATTCACATGCTTGTTGGTATTCCCGGTTCAGGAAAATCAACGTATGCTAAAAATGTTTTAGCAAAAGAACATCATTATCCCATCATTTCTAGTGACAAAGTTCGTCAAATGCATCCTGATTGGGATGAATCACTTGTTTGGCCAGAAGTGTATCGTTTATTAGCCGAAGCCATTAAAAATGGTCAAGACGCTATCTACGATGCCACTAGCGTAACACCTAAAGTTAGAGCAAGATTCTTTCAAAGATTAAAGGAAAACGTCCCCGACATTCCATTTAAGGTCGGTGCTTACTATTTTCCTACACCTGCTGAAGTTTGCTACGCAAGAATTGAAAAAAGAAACGAAATGCTAGGCGAGTTATTCTTCCCACTTGATAAGTTAGAAGGTTATGCAGCAACGCAAATTGCCCCTACCGTGGATGAAGGATTTGAATTCGTTAAAATAATTAAAAATTACGAGTAAAAAAAGCTGTTAAGTTCAATGTGAAACTTAACAGTTTTTTCTTATTCAATTTCAACCACTAAAGGTAAAATCATGGGATCTTTACCCGTTGATTTTCTTACCATTCTTGTTGCTTTTTCTAAGGTAAGTTGTTTGGCTAATTCAATGGTGCCACCAGGAACATTCATTTGCTCTTCTACTGTTTCAACAAAGGCATCCGCTAAATCATGGAGTAAAGCTTCCGAATCTTTTACTAAAACAAAGCCACGCATTTGAACGTCGGGTCCGGCAATGACTCTTTTTTCTTTTAAAGAGACGGTTAACGCCATACAAATGACACCATCGTCAGCGAGTTTTTGACGGTCGGTTAATACGACATCACCAACGTCTCCAACACCACTTCCATCAACTAATAGATCACCAGTAGGAATGGATTTGGTAATCGGAAGCACTTTTTTATTTTCAAAAGTTAATACCATACCATTATCTAAAACGAAGGTATTTAAATGGGAATAACCTTGATTGGTTGCTACGGCAACTTTAGCATTCGCTAAGATATGACGGAATTCTCCAATCACTGGCATATAATATTTTGGACGTAATAAACTTAACATTGTTTTAATATCTTCTTCTTGCGCATGCATAGAAGATATTTTCTTTTTCGTAATGTTAATGACTTTTGCCCCTGTTTTATAGACTTCATCAATTGCGTTAACAGCGTACACTTCTGTACCAATTTGTGGTGGTGCTGCAACAATGAATGTATCGGATGGGGTAATAATTAGTTTTTTATCTTCGGATTCACCAATCGCTAATAATTCGACTTGGCGATATAACGTATCACGATCACCTAAAATAATAATGACGATATCTTGTTCGCGGACGCGGAATAAATCATCCATGGTAAAAAGATTGTTTTTAGGAATCATCAGTTCCCCCACGGAGTTTAGCGTTTCTAAGATTTCTTGTGATTTTTTACCATAGAAAAGCATCTTTTTATTAGCGTCTAAAGATAATTTTACGACTTCGTTTAAGCCATATAAGTTAGAATCATATAAAGCGAAGAAGATTCTTCCCTTAGCGTCGCTAAAATCCTTTTGCACTAAAGGGGTTAAACGATGCGAAGGTGAGGTATAGCCTGGACGATCGGCATAACGAGATTCACACATGAGTAATAAGACATCTTTTTCCGAAATTCTAGCAATTTCATTCATATCTAAACGATATTTTGGATGGTTATTATATTCAACGATAAATTCACTGGTATAAACTATACTTCCTTGTTCGGTTTCTAAAGCAAAACCATAAGAACCTGCAATTAAATGAGCGGTTTGGAAGAATTTCACCATATGACTACCGATTTTAAAGTAATCATGTTCGTTATTCACTTCAATAAAATGATAATCATTTTGAATGCCTACGTCTTTCGCATGACGTTTAATAAACGCCATCGTAACTGACGTCGCGTAAATGGGGGCATCCAGTTGATGATTTTTATAAATATACGCTAAAGCGCCTAATTGATCTAAATGACCATGAGAAATGAAAACTCCACGAATGCGGTCTTTGTTTTCTAATAAAAAATCGTAGTTTGGAATGATAACATCCACTCCAGGTGAGGTTTTATCTGGGTATTTTGAACCTGCTTCCACTACATAAATATCGTCACCGACTTCAATGATGTACATGTTTTTTCCACATTCATCTAAGCCGCCAAGCGCAAATACATTAATTTTTTCCATTCCAATTCCCCTTTCACACTAACGAATTGAATACTGTTTTATAAACTTTTATACTTCTTATTTTATATACTATGTAATTCACACGCATAAAAGATTATATAACAAATATTTATTTTTACAAGTCTTTTATGGTGAAGTAATCAAAGATTTATTTTTTATTCTTTTACTTCTCTTGTCGCAATGATGTTAATCCCTAAATTCAGCACATTTTCGACAATCACTTGATGCAAAGAAATCGGCGCTTTCACTTCTATTTTTTGAAGGATTTTCATAACTTCCATTAATTTTTCTTTTGGAATATCTTGTTCACTTCTTACCGGTAAACGTAGTAAACCAGATTGAGACTTTAAAGCAACCGTAGTCGTTAGTGTCCGCATAGGATGCGTTAATTCTTGTTTTCCATAAGTAATTCCACGGGGACAAAAATTACCATGAATTTCTCCATTTTCACTAACGGTTAAATGACAACCGCGCGGACATATAATACAAATCATTTCTTTCATTATTTTATTACCTCCACAACAATTGGTTCATTGATATCAAAAAGTAACTCGGCTTCTAATTTCACTTTTTCCATTTGTGAAGGAAGTAAGAAAGGTCTTCTTAACGTTTTTAAAATTTTCGTACCACTTCGAACTTGAATTCTTACATTTTCTAATGGCTTCTTTACCCGGAATTTTAAAGTAACGTTTTCCATTCCTAAAGGAAAATCTAAACGCTGTGGAAGAATATAACTTAATAAATTTCCTACTTCTAAACGAATGGTATGCGTTCTTTTTTTCTTATTCTTTTTTAAAGAATGAGCAACACCCATTCCTGCTAAACGAGCCTCTTCAGTAACATCATCAACTAAATCATGAACGTGAAGAACATTGCCCGCTACAAAAATACCAGGAATGGTGGATTCTAACCATTGATTCACTTCAACACTTTTGGTTTGATAGCAAGGTTCTGCACCTATTTTGATTAATAAATCGCTTGAAGGTAATAAACCTACCGATAAAAGTAACGTATCACAAATAAATTCTTTTTCCGTACCCGGAATAAAGTTTTTATTTTCATCGACTTGAGCAATAATGACCTTTTCTAATTGCTTTTTTCCGATAACTTCTTTTACCGTATGCGATAAGAAAAGTGGAATATTAAAATCATGTAAGCATTGGACAATATTGCGGTTTAAGCCATTTGAATAAGGCATGATTTCTACTACGCCTAGAACTTCAGCACCTTCTAGATGCATTCTTCTTGCCATAATTAAACCAATGTCGCCTGATCCTAGAATTAAGACGCGTTTACCGACCATATAACCATCTAAATTTAAATAGTGTTGTGCAGTTCCAGCGGTTAAAATGCCATTCGGACGAGTGCCTGGTAACATAATTGCACCCGCATTTCTTTCATAACATCCCGCCGCATAAATAATTCTTTTCGCTTTAAGCGTTACAACACCTTCAATTTCATTCATATATATAATTTCATTTTGGAAAGAAATATGCATCACCATGGTATTTAAAGCATAATCAATGGGATAGGAAAGAAATTGATGAATAAAACGATCCGCATATTCAGGTCCAGTTAACGCTTCTTTAAATTCTTCTAAGCCAAAGCCATTATGAATACATTGCTCTAAAATGCCACCTAAAGCATCCGATTTTTCTAATAATAAAATATCATGCACACCCGCTTCATAAGCAGAGATTGCACTCGCTAATCCAGCGGCACCACCACCAATAATCACAAGTTCTCTAGTTTTCATCGTGGGTTTTCTCCTTTAAATCTTCTTTTACTATTTCTGAATTTTCTCCATCATAACGTACTTCTGTGGCTTTTTTCGCTAGTTCTTCTTTTAAAATACGAAGAATGAGGGGTTGACACATTCCGCCTTGACATTTACCAAATCCCGTCCGTAAACGCTTTTTAACTCCTTTCATGGTGGTTGGATAAAAAGAACGTTGAAATAAATCACGAATTTCTTGTTCACTCACCTTTTCGCAGCGGCAAATGATCTTACCATATAAAGGATTCTCTTTAATCATTTTTTGCGCTTTGTTACTTAAAAAATGAGGGAACTTTGGATATTTTCTTATTTTAGAGGAATAGTGTTCTTTTCTTTTCGGATGAAGAATTCTTTTCACCATACCTTCTACTTTTTTAGAAATCATCGGCGCACTGGCTAAACCTGGGGATTCAATACCCGCAAGTTCGATAAAATGAGGATTTTTTCGACTATGACGAATGATAAAATCATGGGTAGAAATGGTAGGACGAACCCCAGCAAAAACGCGGATGGTTTCTTGAAAAGGAATATTCGGAATCATTTTTAAAGCTTGTTCACGAATCATCATTAACGTTTCATTATCGGTACGGTTATCGTCTTCTGAACTTGGTTCACTCGATGGTCCAACTAAAAAATTCATCGAAGTCGTAGGTGAAATTAAAACACCTTTCCCTTTTTTAGAAGGTAACGTAAATAAAGTGTGACGTAAGAAAAATGGATCAAAATGATCTAAAACAAAATATTCTCCCTTTCTAGGTGTCAAATGATAGCTAGGCTTTTCTAAAAAGGAAGTGATTTGATACGCTCCCATTCCCGCAGCATTAATGACGACTTTTGCTTCATATTTTTGACGATTGGTAACTACTTGATATCCACCAAAAATCGGAAGAATATTCACTACTTCTTCACCAAGATGTAAATGCACGTTATGATCAATAGCGTGTTCCATTAAACGCGTACATAGTAAAAATGGATTAATAATACCAGCAGAAGGCGCTTCTAATGCGCCATAAACCGAAGAAGAGATGCTCGGTTCAAGTTCTAATACTTCTTCTTTGGTAAGTAAACGGACTATGACTCCGTTTTCTATTGCTCTTTGTTGTAATTTTTTTAATTCTTCCATTTCTTCATTAGAAAAAGCTAAAGTGAGTGAGCCAATACGAGAAAAAGGTATATCTAAGTCCTCGGTGACTTTGGTATACATTTCATTTCCTTTGACGTTATAATAGGCTTTTTTACTATGAGGAAGTGGGTCATAACCGGAATGGATAATGGCACTATTGGCCATAGAGGTTACATTTCCCACATCATCTTCTTTTTCAATGACATGAATGCTTAACTGATATTTACATAAATCATGAGCAATAAAAGAGCCAATGACTCCTGCTCCAATAATAATCACATCTTCCATTGTTGTTTCCTCTTTACTACTTATTAGTTTATCACGAAAAAAATAATAGTGCACTATAAAAGCGCACTATCTCATTTTTTTAAAGAAGTAAATTCATTTCTCTTTGAAATTCACTTGATAACTCTACTAATGGTAAACGAACATGCATGGATGGATATCCTTTTTGGCTTAATAAATATTTAATCGGTATGGGATTCGTTTCTAATGATAATAATTCGGCTACAAGCTTTAAATAGTCATCGAGTAATAATGCGTGGTAACCTTCTTTATAATCATCATAAAGTTGGCGCATTTCTTTTCCATATAGAATGCTCATCACTGAGATAATTCCATCTGCACCATGCGAAATAAAAGAATAAAATTCTCGATCTGACCCGGCATAACATAAAAATTGTGGGAAGTTTTTCTTTAATAAAGATATGAAATTCACATCACTACTCGCTTCTTTAATACCAACGATGTTTTTCGTACTTTTTATTAATTTTCTTAATGTTGTAAATTCAATATGGCTATTGGTTCTTGAGGGTACATTATAAATAATAATAGGTCTTTTTGTATAACTTGCAGCTTCTTTAAAGAAAAGATAAATACCGCGTTGCGGTGGCAAATTATAATAAGGCACTACCATTAAATAACCATCGGGTTCTAAAGGATCAATTTGTTCCATTTCTTTTTTTAAATTCAATATTGAGTTTTGAGAAATAGAATAAATTACTTTTAGTTTTGTATGTGATTTTACATACTGAAAAAGTGCTAATTTCTCTTCTATGGATAAGGAATGTCCTTCTCCTGTTGAACCCGCTACTACGATAGAATCATGTTTTGTTTCTTCCATTTGCTTGATGAGTTGACTTACACAAGCATAGTCAATTTCTCCTGACTCTAAAAAGGGCGTCACCATCGCCGAAATAAGCATACCAAACACGTTCAAATCCCCTCGCTTCATTATTAAGGTATGATAAACGCCTATAAGTCGTGCTATGTTTTTCTTTTTATTTTTTTAGAATATAAAACTATAATTCTACTAAAAACCAAATATTTTCTAATTATTTACTAATAAAAGTCTAGATAAGCACTTCACTTATCTACTTCTTATTTTAATAACCAATCAGAAATATCAACAATTTTTACGCCTTCATATTGATAATCATCATGTTTAGTTCTCGCTATTACCATTTTGGGGTAAGCATCTTTAATTTGTAAAAGTGGGGTTACTTCTCTTTCAAAAGTTTTCTCATCACTAATGTTATCGGAAACTTGAATATATATTTTTTCATTTCTTTTTATCGCAACAAAATCGATTTCTTTTTTGTGTAAAACTCCAACATACACTTCATAACCTCTACGTAATAATTCTATAGCGACAATATTTTCAAGCATTCTTCCATAATCCATATTTTTCGTACCTAATTTTGCATAACGGAAAGTATGGTCACTTAAGTAGTATTTATCATTACTTGTAAGGTATTTCTTACCTTTTATGTCATATCGACGAACTCTATAAAAGGCAAAAGCATTGCATAGATATTGCATATAGGTACTAATGGTATTGTGATTTGTTTTTTCATTTGCATTCGTAAGCGTATTAGCAATGCTTCTTGCTGAAGATAAATTCGATATATTATCCATTAAAAAATCAACAATTTTATCCATTAATTGGATGTTTTTAATTTTGTATTTTTTTCGGATATCTCTTACGATAAGGGTATCAAAAACTTCTTCAATATAATCGTATTTTGATTCTTGGTCTTTATAAAGATAGGACCCTGCCATTCCGCCTTCCATCATGTATCGATCAAAAGCATCATACTTATCTTGAAGTTCAAAATATTGGACGTATTCGTTAAATGAAAAAGGATATACTTTAATCTCAAAAGTTCTTCCTGTAAACAAGGTGGCTAAATCTGAGCTTAAAAGAAAAGCATTGGATCCAGTAATATAAATATCAAATTTTTCGGTTGCATGAAGTCCATTTATGGCTTTTTCAAAGCCGTTACACATTTGCACTTCATCAATAAAAACGAAATTATCTTTGTTTTCTTGATATTGTGAATTCACATAATCATATAATGCTTTATATTCAATAAGATGATCATATTCGGGTAAGTTGAAATTAATGTGAATCATATTAGCGTTTTCATTATTTTCTAGAATATATGATTTAAATGCTTCTAATAGTTTTGACTTTCCACTACGTCTTACACCTGTAATAACTTTAATATCTGGAGTTCCCATTACATTGATAAGTTTCTCTAAATATTGCTTTCTTTGGATAAGTTTCATTTTAATCACCTCTCGACTATATTATACCACTTTCATTTACCAAAATTAACATTTTTTCAAAAATGGTAAATAGAAATGACTTTGCTTATCTAATTTCTTATGTTCAAATAATCCAAATTCCCAAGATTGTTGAAAATAAATTCCCAAGATTGTTGAGTTTAAATTCCTAAGATTGTGAAATTTAAGAAGTCTCAACAACTAAAAAAGTGATGAAATTACTCACCACTTTTACGTTATTTATTGAGTATGAAGTTTTTAATTCTTCTTTTCTCCAATATAGGAAGTAATAACAATTCCTAATAATGAGAAACAAGTAAAATCAATCATGTATTTTAAAAATTGTAAACTATAATCTAATTCATCCATTTTAAAAAAGTTAGATAGAATGCTAGATAATGTAAAAGAAACATCATCTGCCGGCACTAAACTTCCGACCATTCCACAATAACAACCGACATAGAAAACAACAAAGGAAAGCATTAAAACTTCAAATAAAGAAATAATGGCTAAAAGGCATCTTTTAGAAAATCTTAAATTGGATTTCTTATTTTTACCACTAATGACAGCTAATACGAAAGATAATATGATTCCAATGGTTCTAGATATAATGCGTACAAACAAAATGTAATATAGTGTTGTTATATTTCCTAAGCCACATTGAATCCATATGTTGGATAAAACTGATAATAGACAAGTGAAAATGTGAACTGCACGATTTTTGCGATTTTTTGCACAAAAAAATAACTTTTTTGCTCACTAAAAAACAAAAAAGTAGACAGTATCAATAAGAATGTAGACACTTAGCGTATGAAAGTAAAATTATGTTGATTTAAAAATTTGCATAAAAAAAGAACGACTAGATTTTCTTCTAATCGTTCTTAGTTTTACTATTTATCTTCTTTTGCAGGCTCTTCTTTTTTGCCTTCGGTTTCGTCTTTCTTTTTCATTTCTGGACGAGGCTCAAATTCTTTATGAGATAAGTTAATTCTACCCTTTTCATCGATTTCGGTAACGATGACTTTTAATTTTTGTCCTAATTTCACAAAATCTTTTGGATGTTCAACTCTCTTCCAAGAAAGTTTAGAGACGTGTACCATGCCATCAACATTACCAAATAGGTTAACGAAGCAACCGAATGGTTCAATACGGACAACCGTACCTTCATAGACTTCACCAACTTTGGCTTCTCTTACGATATCTTCAATCATTTGAACGGCTTTATTAATTGCTTCACGGTCCATATGATAAATGATAACACGGCCATCTTGTTCGATATCAATCTTCACGTTATCACATTGTGCGATAATATCGTTAATGACTTTACCGCCAGTACCGATAACATCACGGATCTTATCGACATCAATACGCATTTGATGGAGTTTTGGTGCATATTTACCAACATCTTCTCTTGGTGCTGGAATAGCTTTTAACATAACGGATAAGATTTGTTGACGGGCACCATGTGCTTGCGCTAAAGCTTCACGTAAGACTTCTTTGGTAACACCTTTAATCTTAATATCCATTTGTAATGCGGTAATACCTTCAGTAGTACCGGCAACTTTAAAGTCCATATCACCATAGTGATCTTCCATACCTTGGATATCGGTTAAAATGGTATATGGATGTTTTCCGTCTAATGGTCCACTGCTAATTAAACCCATAGCAATACCGGCAACTGGTGCTTTAATTGGGACACCAGCGGCCATTAAGGCCATACAGGAAGCACAGATGGAGGCTTGAGAGGAAGAACCATTGGATTCTACTACTTCGGCCACACAACGAATGGTATATGGGAATTCTTCTTCGGATGGAATGACATAAGATAATGCTCTTTCACCTAAAGCACCATGACCGATTTCACGACGACCTGGAGAGCCCATTTTGCCTACTTCACCAACGGAGAATGGTGGGAAGTTATAATGGTGCATCCAGCGTTTAGAATCTTCATCGGTTAAGTTATCAATAATTTGTTCATCGGTGGTTGGACCTAAAGTACAAATAGAAATAACTTGCGTTTGTCCACGGGTGAACATAGCGGAGCCATGAACACGTGGTAATAAATCGACTTGGGCATCAAGAGGACGAATTTCATCGACTTTACGGCCATCTGGACGGACTTTATCTTCGGTGATTAAGCGACGCACTTCTTCCGCTACGATGGTTTCAAGTACATCATGGACTTGCATCATGGTTTTGGCGCGTTCTTTATCATCTTTGTATGTTGCGTTTTCATATTTTTCGCATACTTCTAAGTCGATTGCGTCAATGGCGGCATATCTTTCTAATTTATCAACGATAGAAACGGCTTTGATTAAACGATCTTGGGCTTGGTCGCGAATGGCTTTTTCTAAGTCAGCATCGACGCTATAAAGATCGACAGAGCGTTTTTCTTTACCGATTTCTTTAATGATTTCTTCTTGGAAAGCACAGAGTTTCTTAATGGCTTCATGACCAAACATGATGGCATCAAGCATATCTTCTTCTTTCACTTCTGCGGCACCTGCTTCAACCATGTTAATGGCATCTTTGGTACCAGCAACAGCTAAGTTAATATCACTCTTTTCTTTTTCTTCTACAGTTGGGTTAATGATGAATTTACCATCAACACGACCGACATAAACACCAGCGATAGGACCATCAAATGGAATATCACTAATGCCAAGAGCTAAAGAGCTACCAAACATAGCGGTCATTTCTGGAGTACTATCTAAATCGACAGACATCACTGTATTGACGATTTGTACTTCATTTCTAAATCCTTCCGAGAACATCGGACGAATAGGACGATCGATTAAACGAGCGGTGAGGGTTGCATGTTCACCAGGGCGTCCTTCCCTTCTTAAAAAACTACCCGGAATTTTTCCCACAGCATATTGCTTTTCGTTATATAAAACGGTGAGGGGGAAGAAGTCCGCGTCTTTGGCCTGATCAGATGCACAGGCCGTGGATAAAACTACGGTATCATTCAAGCGAACAAGCACAGCGCCATCGGCTTGCTTAGCAATTTCGCCTGATTCAACGATCAGTTTTTTCCCTTCGAAGTCTAGTTCAAAAACTTTTTTAGACATATTCTTTTCCTTTCTTTTATTAACTCCGTTATTATAACACACTTTTTTCTTTCTCATATACTATTTTAGAAACTTTATGGAGGTAATTATGGGGAAAACAATTTTGTATGCCTTCTTAGGCACCTTATTCTGCTTTATCATGACCACTTTAGGGAGTGCGGTTGTCTTTTTAAGCAAAGAAAAGAAGAAAGAAAAAATGCAATCTTTAATGATTGGTTTATCTTCTGGTGTCATGTTAGCGGCTTCTATTTGGTCGTTATTATTACCTTCTTTAGATTACGCTTATTTACAAAAAAACCTTCGTTTTATCTATACCATTGTAGGTCTTATACTTGGTTATCTCCTTCTTGCAGTCATTGATTATTTTGCTCCAGAATGTGTAGAAGAAGAAAACTATAAAAAAAAGAACCGATTACTTTTTTTATCGATTACTATTCATAATATTCCTGAAGGAATGGCCGTAGGTTTATCCATTGCACTATCCTTATTAAGCGATAATGTGATTACTTTTGTGGGCGCTATGATGCTAGCGGTTGGGGTCGGTATACAAAACTTTCCCGAAGGCTCTAGTGTATCCTTACCTTACTATCATCAAGGCTATTCAAAAAAGAAAGCTTTTCTCTATGGTATGTTTTCAGGTATTGTTGAACCAATCTTTGGCGTTTTAGTCGTCTTTATTGTTCAACCCATGACACAAATTATGCCACTTCTTCTTTCTTTTGCCGCGGGAACAATGATCTATGTTGTAGTTAAAGAATTAATTCCTGAAGCATATAACGAAGGAAAGTTTTCTTTAAGTACATTAGGATTTATGTTAGGGTTTCTTATTATGATGAGTTTAGATGTGTTATTAGGATAAAAAAGAACACCCTAAGAAGGGTGTTCTAGTACTTATGAAATTACTTACGGATTCCCAATGAATTGATAAGTTTCACATAAGCTTCGTGGTCTTTACCATCTAAATAGTCAAGAAGTCCACGTCTTTTACCGACGAGTTTGAATAAACCACGACGGCTGTGATGATCGTGAGAATGCATCTTTAAGTGTGCAGTCAAATCAGTAATTTGGGCAGTTAATAAAGCGATTTGAACTTCGGTTGAACCGGTATCGTTTTCATCTTTGCCGTACTTTTTGACAATCTCAGCGACTCTATCTTTTGAAAGTGCCATTTATTTATCCTCCTATAGCAATGATTACAGCTTATTCATAGAAAAACGTTGGAGATTCGTTAATCAAAGAATAAGTCTATTAGTATAATAAAGAAATCGGGGTGAAAAAGCAAGTATTTTTTGCTTTAAAATTCTTATTCTCATTGTGGTTACTTCATACCATAAAAGTAATTATTAATTTCATAATAAACTTGTTTATTTTTAGGTAAAAGCATATAAAGAATTTTCTCATATCCAGTTAAAAAATTTCTCGTAACCATAAAAATTGTTATAGTTACAAGAAATAATTTAACCTATTGAACTATCTAAAATCTAAATATGAAACAAATGTTTTTTCTTATTTTACTTCATCCCATTTAGTTAGATCAAAACGGGAATGAGGACGATAGACTTTTATGCCTCGTTCAGTTCTTACATGAAGATAAGGAGTAAATTCTTTTATTCTAACGGATAAAGCTAGTGGATGATCACGTATTAATTTATATAACTTCACCGGTTCTTTTTCATTCGGTATCGGTAAATCAATCACTTTTTTACCAATTTGCATTCGGTTATTGCGGTGATGATTTACTTGTATACAACCACAAAAATTACACACTACTTGTTCATTTGGAATATATTTTCCACAGTATTTGCAGCGCATAAAGCCTCATCTCCTTTTGAATATATCTACTTTTATTATACTAAAATTCTAATTAAAAAGCACAAATCCTATGTGATTTAACTTTTTATTAGAACTAAAAGTATTTCTTTAGTTCTTTTCTTGTAGTAACTAAGTCTTTTTGAAGTTGTTCTTTTAATTCTTCTAAAGAAGCAAACTTCTTTTCATCACGAATAAAAGAAACAATTTCTATTTCTATGTTTTCTAAATAAATATCTTCATCAAAGTCTAAAATATGAACTTCAATTAAAGGATGTTTTAAAGGTTCAATAGTGGGGTGAACGCCTACATTTATCATACTCATGTATTTTTTTTGATGAACGTACGCTAAAGCGGTATAAACACCATTTTTAGGAAGAAAATAAGGACACGCCAAATGCATATTCGCGGTTTTAAAGCCGATAGTTCTCCCGTTTTGATATCCCTTTACTACTTCACCTTTTAAATGGTAAAAGCGGCCTAAAACGTGCGTTAAATCGCTAATATCACCATTATTTAAATCTTCAATTAATCTAGAAGTCGATAATTTTCCTTTTTTATCTTTTAATAAAGGGACAACTGTCGTAGAAAAACTTTGCTTTAATAAATCTACATTTCCTTTTGCTTCTTTACCAAAGGTATAATCTTCACCCACAATAAGATATTGAGGTGCGAAAGTTTTTAAATACTTTTCGATAAATTCTAAAGGAGTTAGGTTAAAGAAATCCGCATCCACTTTTTGAATGAATAAGTATTCTACGCCTAATTCTTCAAGTAATTGATTTCTAGTTTCATCATCTAAGAATTTTCTTTCTTCTAGATGTAAGAACCATTGTTTAGGTGATAGATTAAACGTATAAATTGCGATAGGAAGACCAAATTCTTTCGCTTTTTTTATGAGCACCTGATGACCTAAATGAAAGCCATCAAAAAAACCTAAGCATAAAACAAAAGGTTTTTGAATTGAAATCGGTTCTTTGAATTCTATGATTTTCATTTTAAAAAAGTCCTCTTTTAACTTTATACGTGTGTTTTTCAACTTTTTCTAAAATGGATAACACTTCTCCATTTTCATCAAGGGTAAGAAGAATATCTTCTTTTCTTAATAAACGAATGGTTTTTCCGTTAATAATATCTTTTTTAGTCGCTTCATCCACGACTTCAGTAGGAAGAAAAGATAAAGCTTCTTTTATTGAAATAAAATCTGATGCTTCTATTTCTTTTACTTTTTTAGCGTCAAAAATAGAAACCTCTCCTATTTTAGTTCTTCGTAAAGACGTTAAATGTCCGCAGGTAGATAAATCATGAGCAATATCTTGCCCTAATTGACGAATATAAGTTCCTTTTGAACAATGCACCGAAAAAGAAAGCTGATGGTCCACATAAGACATAAAATGGATATCATGAATGGTAATCTTTCGACTGATTTCTGGTGTCTTTTCATTTGCAAAGGCATAACGATATAATGCCTTCCCTTTATATTTTACCGCAGAATACTTCGGTACCACTTGTTCGATGGTTCCTTTAAAGGTATGAAGTGTTTCTTCTATCGCTTCTAAAGATAAATCAGGAACTTCTTTTTCTAATACGACTTCTCCTTCTAAATCTAAGGTATCCGTATCCGCACCTAATAAAAGTGTGGCTTCATATTCTTTTTCTTGCGCTTCTAAATAAGGGGCAATTTTGGTTGCTTTTCCAACTAAAACGATTAATAATCCAGTCGCAAAAGGATCCAAAGTTCCGACATGTCCGACCTTTTTCGTTTGAAATTGATGAGAGATAAAATTGACCACATCACGAGAGGTCCAACCTTTTTCTTTGTCAATGAATAAAATTCCATCCATTTTTTGTTTTCCTCCCTCTTGTTTCATATTATAATGTTAACGAGAAAAAAAAGGAATGAAGAAAATGAAATCTATTCGTAAAATCCTCGCTTCTATGCGAAATGCTGATCAAAAATTCAATCTTATCATCCCTAACGACCGTATTGCGGTAGGTATTTCGGGCGGAAAAGATTCGCTTACCCTATTTTATGCTTTAACTTTATACAAAAGATTTTCAAAAAAGAATTTTGAAATTGTCCCTATTCTTTTAGATTTAGGTTTTTCTAATATCGATTTTACCCCTTTAAAAAATTGGTTTGAGTCATTAGGTTATACTTTATGTATTGAAGATAACCATAATGTTGCAAAAATCTTAGAATATCATAAGAAAGATAAATTGCCTTGCTCCATTTGTTCTAGAATGAAAAAAGCTGCGATTAATTTAAGCGCTCATCAACATGGCTGTAATAAAGTAGCTTTTGCGCATCACGCGGATGACGCTATCGAAACTTTATGGATGAACGAAGTTTTTGGTGCCAGAATTGCCACTTTTTCACCCAAAATGCATTTAGAAAAGACCGATTTAGTCTTTATTCGTCCTCTCATTTTAGCGCGTGAAAGCGTTATTCGTACATGTGCAGAAGAAATGCACTTTCCTATTACTTCTTTAGGTTGTCCAAATGATAAACATACCTCAAGAGAAGACGCTAAAGAATGGTTATCTCTACTTTATAAAAAGTATCCTTCCGCTAAAGAAAACTTTTTAACGATGCTTTATAACTACGAAAAAGAAGATTTATGGAAAAATCATCTATTCTATGCTTTAGATGGTACCAATTTAAGTATTCGTCCAGTGATTGCGATTGATACCTTTTATAAAATGCTCCAACTAGTTCAGTCATATAAAAACACTATGGATTTACAAGCTCCCTACCAAGACTATACTTCTTTCTTACTATATGAAGATCAAACCGCTATCGGATATATTATGTATCAAAAAAGCGAAGAACGACATTTCCTATTAAAAGATATCGCGGTACCTTTTCATACGAAACAAAAAGAATACGAAATCCTTTTATTAAAATGGTTAGAAAATAAATTATTTTTAGAAGCGAATCCTTGTGAATTAGAAGTGGACGTAAACATTTCTTCTATTTCCCTATTTGAAAGCTATTCTTTAAAAGAAAATGGAATTCGCTATTTATCTTTAACCATTGAAAAAAAGTAAACTTATTCGTGAAAAAAAGACGATAACCTTAGCGGTTATCGCTTTTTTATTCATTTTTTACATTTCAACTTCTATCAAATCTTCTATTGTAAAGCTAAGTATTCTAGAAAATCTTAAAAGATGATGGGCGGGAGCGTCGTTAATATTTACTTTTCTTTGCTCATATAGTTGAATCATTTTTAAAGGAACACCACTACGAGACGCGAGTTCTTTTTGTGATAATTTTGCGTATTTACGATATTCTTCTAAATACGTTTCCTTTTGTAAAACAATCGAATTTGCAACTTCCACAAATTTTTCTAAACTCGCTTCATGTAATGGATGATAAAGAGCAAGAATTTTTGATGGAGGTAATTTATCTTGAATTTTTTTAAAGCTCAATCCAGTATACCATTGATAATAAGCTAAGACAAAACCACACCAATATTGTGGACTTCTTCCTAATTCAACCATAGGCGCTTGTGGAGCTTTTTGGTCAGTAATCATACTATATAAAACATGAGGTGGCATATTAAGAAAATAAACATTTCCTCTACCAAATTCATAGGCATATTCCTTTTTAATAAAAAGAAAAAATAATTCATCTAATGATTCTACATCTGAAACATAATTAAAAAGTTCTGCCACATTGGTCATTGCGTCATTTAAATAAAGTTCGCTATATGCATGAATCATCATTTTCACCTCTTAACTTACTGATCTATCGAATGGATTTCTATATTTATATTTTATATGAATTTCCTACACTATTACAAATAAAAAGGATGAGTTTTTCGCTCACCCTAATAAACTATTCACGATTTTTTCTTAATTTTTCTAAAGCTTCTTCTTCTCTTTTTAAGCTTTCTTCAATCTTTTGACCTTTTTCAAAGGAATCATCAATGAAGAAATGAAGTTCAGGAACTTTACGAATATCCATTTTTTGCGCTAAAGAGGAACGAATGAAACCTTTGGTTCTTTCTAAAGCGGCTAATCTTTCTTCTTTATTACCAACGCCTAAAAAGGAAACGTAAACTTTCGCGTGAGAAAAATCATTAGAAACATCAACATCCGTTACAGTAACAAAGCCAATGGATTTGCTTTTTACTTCATATTGGATGATTTCTGATATGTTTTTCAAAATCAAAGCAGGAACGCGTTCTTTACGATTTGCCATTTTACTTCACCTACTTTTTGACTTCTACCATTTCATAACATTCAATGATATCATTTTCTTTTTCATCATTGAAGTTTTCAATGGTTAAGCCACATTCATAGCCCATAGCGACTTCTTTCGCATCGTTTTGGTAACGTTTTAAGCTTGCTAATTTACCTTCATACACAACGATACCATCACGGATTAAGCGGATAGGTGCGTCGCGCTTGATGCTACCGGAAGTGACCATACAGCCAGCAATTGTGCCAACTTTAGATACTTTGAATAATTGACGAACTTCGGCTTGTCCAACGACTTTTTCTACTAATTCAGGTTTTAATAAACCTTTCATAGCAGCTTCCATTTCTTCAATTAAAGCATAAATGATACGATGTAAACGAATTTCAACGCCTTCTTCTTCCGCTTTACTTCTAACTAAAGCATCCGGACGGACGTTAAAACCATAAATAATTGCGTTACTTGCGGACGCTAATAAGACGTCACTTTCAGTAATAGCACCCGCGGTAGAACGAATAACATTAATCTTCACTTCATCACTATTTAACTTTTCTAAGCTAGCTTTAATCGCTTCAGCTGATCCTTGTAAATCAGCCTTAATAATGACATTAATATTTTGAATTTCACCTTCGTGAATTCGGTTATATAAATCATCTAAAGACATAGCAGAACTGCCATGCATTTCTTGAGAAACACGTAAAAGTTTTCTTTTTTCTGCAATATCACGAGCTTGTTTCTCGGTAGGAAATGCCATAAAGCGATCACCTGCAACAGGGACTTCACTTAAACCAATAATACTGACTGGTGTCGATGGTCCTGCGGTTTTTAAAATCTTCTTAAATTCATTAGTCATACGTCTAACACGGCCATAACAAGCACCGACAACGACGTAATCGGAACTATTTAATGTTCCGTTTTGCACTAAAAGTGTAGCTTTTGGTCCTTCACCTTTATCTAGTTTTGCCTCTAAAACGGTACCCAATGCGTAACGATTTGGGTTGGCTTTAAGCTCTTGCATTTCAGCGACAACTAAAACGTTCTCTAATAAATTATCTACGCCAATATTCTTCTTAGCGGAGATTTCACAAAAGATCGTATCGCCACCATATTCTTCAGGAATTAAATCAAATTGCATTAATTCTTGTTTAACTCTTTCGGGATCAGCGCCTGGTTTATCAATTTTGTTAATGGCCACAATAATAGGTACATTAGCGGCTTTGGCGTGATCAATGGCTTCTTTCGTTTGTGGCATAACGCCATCATCAGCAGCAACGATTAAGATAACAATATCGGTGACACTTGCGCCTCTAGAACGCATGGCGGTAAAGGCTTCGTGCCCTGGAGTGTCGATAAAGGTAATCTTTTTACCATGGATTTCTTTTTGATAAGCACCGATGGCTTGTGTAATTGCACCAGCTTCGGACGCAACGATGTTAGATTTACGAATTTGGTCAATTAAAGTTGTTTTACCATGGTCAACGTGACCCATAATGGTAACGACTGGTGGTCTTTCAACTAAACTAGAAGGATCATCAACGATTTCTAGTTCTTCAAAATTTTCTTCGGATACGACTTTTTCTTTTTTGAAATCAAAGCCGAATTCTAAGCAAATTTGACCAATTAATTCATCATCTAAGGTTGTATTAATGGTAACCATTTTTCCTGCCATAAAAAGTGTTTTAATGATATCGGCTACGCTGATATTGAGTTCTTGCGATAATTCACTCACAGTGAGTGCTTTCGTAAAAACGAAAATGCCTCCATTCACTTTGTTAACTTCTTTTTGGCGATGGCTTGGAACATTGCTCACGCGGTGTGCGCCATTATTCCGATTTTGGCCTTTCTTTGGTGTTTTACCTGCCATAACATCACTCCCCTTTTTGATTGATTGTTTTTAAAATTTGTTGCGCTAACGAACGATTTTTGATTAATAAAATCGCCACTTGATTTTTTCCAGTTGCGTGCGCTAATTCTTCTTTTGAAAAATCAGTGATAACCGGAACTTTTTTCTTTTCACAGCCATGTAATACTTTATCTTTCGTGCTTTCGCTAGCGTCTTTCGCTAAAAATATAACTTGGTTAGGCTTTGCAAGTAGTAAAGCGTCTTCACCAAAAGCGATAAAGCGTCCTCTACTTGCAAGTCCTACATAATTTAATACTTTATTCATGAATGAGTTTCTCCAATTCTTCATAGATAGAATCAGGAATTTCGTGTTCTAAAGCTTTTCCTAAAGCGTTTTTCTTTTTCGCTAAGGCTAAAGCTTCTTTACTTCTTTTTAAATATGCGCCACGCCCATTCATTTTAGAAGTAAGGTCTACCACTATGTTACCCTCTGGTGTACGAACAATACGGATTAAATCTTTTTTTTCGCACATTTCTAATGTGGCTACACATCTTCGCATGGGTATTTTTTTCATGGTATCACCTTCCTTTCTTAAAGATTAACGATCATCGTCATCGTAATAAGAATCGAATTCATCGTAATCGATATCATCCTCTTCTTCGATATCTTCTTCTTCGTTATCTAATTCTTCTAATTCTTCATCGGTATAGATTGGCATATAAGTGGAACGATCCACAGTTGGTGTAGTGGTATCTTTTTCTTCCTCTTCATTTGCGGCATCATCCGAACGATAAGTTTTCTTTTTACGAGCAGCGTATTGTGCTTGTCTTTCTTTACGTTTCTTCTCGTCTTCAAGTTCTTTTTCTAAGTCAGCAAGTTTCACTTTGGTATGGACCACTGTGGTTTCTTCTTTTGGTTCTTCTTTCTTAGGTTCAACTTTGGTAGCTGGCTCTTCTTTTACTTCTTCTTGAACTGTTTCTGGTTCTTCTTTTGGAGCTTTAACTTCTTCTACGACTGGTTCAGTGACGGTTTCTTCAACCTCTTCTACTTCATCCATTTCTGGAAGAGGTTCTTCAAGTTCATCATTGTGGCCTAAGAGTTTTTCTTCTTCTAAGCGTAATTTGGCCATTGCTTCTTGACGTTTCATTTCTTCCACGGTTAAGTAAGGAATACCTAAACGCATCGCTTCATCTTGTTCTTTAATATCAATGTTCCAACCAGTAAGTTTAACGGCCAAACGAGCGTTAACACCTTTTTTACCAATGGCTAAAGAAAGTTCATTGTTACGAACAACCGCAACAGCTTTCTTTTCATCTTCGTAAAGAAGGACACCTACAACGTTAGCAGGTTTTAAAGCTTCAACGATATATAATCCTGGATTATCGGTATAAGCAATTACATCGATTTTTTCTTTTTCTTTAGTATTTCCTAATGCGGAACAAATCTTTTGAACACGTGTTCCATTTGGACCAATGCAAGCACCGATAGGATCAACGTTTTGATCTAAGCCAATGACCGCAACTTTACTTCTTTCGCCAGCTTCACGAGCAATATCTTTAATGACTACGATGCCTTCAATAATTTCATGGATTTCTTCTTCAAATAAACGTTTTAAGAAACCTGGATCAGTTCTAGAAACGATAATTTGTGCACCTTTAGTATTATTTTGAACATCGACGACATATAAACGAATTTTATCGCCAATACGGAAAGTTTCTCCGGGAATCATTTGGCTCTTTGGAAGATAAATGCTGGTTTCTTCTACGTTAACAATCGCGGAACGATCATCCACTTTTTCAATTTTTCCAGTGACCATTTCGCCTTTCTTCTCTTGGAATTTTTCATAAATTGCTTGTTTTTCTGCTTCTGAGATTTTTTGACGTAAAACTGATTTAATACCTTGGGCGGTTAATTTGCTTAATTCATCGGTAGAGACAGGAATTTCATAAATGTCACCAACGTGATATTCTTTTCCATCTTTAGAAGCATCTTCTAAAGAAATTTCTAAGAAATCATCCTTTACTTCGTCAACGACATTCTTTAAAACATACATTTCAATCGTGCCTTTTTTCGAATCGATATCGACACGGACTTGAGCTTCTGCTAAGCCTTCCACAGGAGTAATACCTAATTGTTTAATTAATCCTTTTTCCATAGCTTCTTTTAAAGCAGAAATAATCGATTCTTTAGAGATGTGTTTTTGGGTTTCTAATTCATCAAGTGCTTTTAAAAATTCTTTTGCGTTAATCATAATTTGTTCCTCATTTTTTAAAACTTTATAGCAAGTCTAGCTTTATCGATGTCTTTACGGGGAATCGATAGTGTTTTGGTTCTTGTCTTTATTCGATAAGAAAGCATAATCGTATCGTTATTTACTTCTTCCAATGTTCCCTCTAGAATGTTTTCTCCTTCAATGGGATGAGTTAGATGTAGATGAACATACTTATGGACAAACCGTTCCATTTGATGTAGTGGGATAGGTCGTTCAGCGCCCGGCGAAGATACATCTAATGTGTAACTATCATCGCTAAAATTCAACCGATCTAGTTCTTCCGATATGAATTCTGAAAGTTGAACCGTTGCTTCTAAATCCATAATGCCCTCTTTTTTATCAATGGCAAAATGCAACGTTTTTTCACCCTTTTGACTTTCAAATGTCACTTCACATAATTCAAAGCCTTTTTCATCTAAAAGTGGGGTAAAATGTGCTACTAATTCATCGACTAACATCTTTTTTCCTCCATTCAATAGAAAGAGTGAGGAATCTCCTCACTCATCAAGACATATCGACATTAAATCACTTGCGTCATTTAACATAAATATTATAGTCATAAACCGATTGAAATATCAATCATTTTTATAAGTTTTTTTCTTTTTTTTCTTAAAATCGCACATATGGCGATGGAAAAATGAAATTTTTCTTATTAGGCAATATTTCCAATTCCTGATAAATGGAGAATGATAAATAAAACGCCTAATACTAAATTAGCAAGTCCCACCCATGCTAGATAACTAACAGAGGCTGGTTTATCTTCGTGTTTCAATAAACGATATTCATAGAATGTTTTTGGCACATTCGTATATTTCGGATTTTTTCGAAACATACGGGCGCCAAACTTCTTAAAGCTATAACTAAACATATCAAAGAAACCATCATTGCTAATCCAAGAAAGTAAGAACACACTAATAAACACTACACTGGGGACGAAGAATGAATCGGATAGTAAGCGACTCCAATTTTTCGTAAGCGTAAGATTCAATTCTTTTATTTCAAAAAGAAGCACTCCTACCGAAAGTAAAACGGAGACGATAATACATATTCCGTATTTATTGATTTTACTCTTCATTCTTTTTTCCTTACTCTGTTTCTTTTAATTCTTCTTGGAAACGAGCAAATTCTTCATCATTACAATAAATGAAGTGTCCTGGGCGAATTTCCCGCATCGATGGTCCTTGTGTAGAATAATCGTGTGCGGTCATTGGATCATACGTAATTCTTTTACGATTCTTTTCGAAATCTGGATCTGGATGTGGGATAGCGGATAATAATGAACGCGTATATGGATGAAGTGGATGGGCAAAGAGTTCATCCGAACTTGCAAGTTCCATAATTCTTCCATAATACATAACCGCAATACGATCGCAGAAATATTTAACAACGGATAAATCATGAGCGACGAATAAGATGGTTAATCCTAATTCGTGACGGAGATTGTTTAATAAGTTAATAACTTGAGCTTGAATGGAAACGTCTAGTGCGGAGATTGGTTCATCAGCAATAATGAATTCAGGATCCATAATTAAGGCTCGAGCAATACCAATTCTTTGACGTTGTCCACCACTAAATTCGTGAGGATAACGAGTAGCGTGTTCAGGAACAAGACCGACCATTTTTAAGACTTCGTTCACCTTACGGTCAATGAATTCTTTATCGTGAATTCCACGAATATGGTAACCTTCTGCAATAATTTCACGAACCGTCATACGAGGATCCAAAGACGCAATTGGATCTTGGAAAATCATTTGCATCTTGGTCATAATACGCTCACTCTTCGCGAATTTTAAAGCCTTTTTGTATGTCTTTTTTAAAGCTTTAAAGGCTTTTAATGCTTCAGGTGTCATGGAAGAAGGTTGCCCATTCTTTTCAATAAAATCGGCAATCTCTTTCTCATAAGCTTCTTTCGTGGCTTTTACACATTGAGCAGCATAGACACGATCACAATATTTTTGGTCAAACTTAGCCTTTTTGATTTTTTCTCTTTGAACTTCAATGATGCCGCTTAACTCTTTTTGGACAGCACTCATTAAGCCATCATATTTTTTCTTGATTTCTGAAACTTTTTCTTGATATTCTTTCGAAGCTTTGGCTTTAGCCGCATCATATTCTTCTTTAGAAGCATCTTTTAAGTCCGCTAAAGCATTATCCATATCCACTTTTGCGGCATGGATTTGTGCTTGCATTTCGCTATGTAAAGCTTTAATTTTATCATTCGCACGAATACGAGAGAATTTAATTTCTTTTTCATTCCAACGTGTTCCTGCTGAAACACGGACACCTTTAAAATAAATATCACCAGAAGTGATGTTATAAAGTTTAATGATAGAACGACCGGTCGTGGTTTTACCACAGCCCGATTCACCAACTAAACCAAAAACTTCACCACGATAAATATCAAAACTAATATCATGAACAGCTTTGTTGTATTTTAAATCACCTGAGCCAAATTTAAAGTATTGTTTTAAATGGCGAACCCGTAATAAAACTTCACGAGGTCCTTCGGGTGTGTCAACCATTAAAGGTGGTATTTCAACACGGACATGATGAGGAGTAAGATTTTCTTGCTCTTCAAGAGTTTCAACTTTTTCTTTTTCTTCCATTTTGAATTACCTCCTTATCTATTCAGCTTTTTTCTTTCTAGTCGTTGACTTAGTTTCTTTTTTAGTTGTTTCTTTTTTGGTCGTTGTTTTTTTCGTAGTGGTTTTCTTTGTGGTAGACTTTTTTGCCTTTTTATCGGTTGTTTTAGCCTTTTCCTCTACTTTTCCTTCTTCGACTGGCATTTCTTCACCATTTTTTCTTGCTTTAGCAATACGAATACGTTCGGTTACAATCTTTGGTGCTTCCACTTTTGGAGCATTTGGATGCAATAACCAAGTTGCTGCATAATGGGTATCACTAACTTTGAATAAAGGTGGTTCTTTTTCAAAGTCGATTTTCATTGCGTATTTGTTACGTGCTGCAAAGGCATCGCCCTTTGGTGGAAGAATCATGTTAGGTGGTGTACCTGGAATTGCCTCTAATTTTTCTTTGGTATTTAAATCAGGCATAGAGGATAATAATGCCCAGGTATATGGATGTTTTGGATCATAGAAGATATCTTCAACAGTTCCATATTCCACAATTTTACCAGCGTACATAACTGCAATGTCATCGGCCATATTGGCAATAACGCCTAAGTCGTGGGTAATAAAGATAATCGATAAACCTTTTTCCACTTTTAAGCGGTTAATTAATTCTAGAATTTGTGATTGAATCGTAACGTCTAATGCCGTGGTTGGTTCGTCACAGATTAAAATATCTGGGTTAGAACTTAAAGCAATAGCGATAACGATTCTTTGACGCATACCACCAGAGAATTGGAATGGATATTGGCTAAATCTCTTTTCCGGTTCAGGAATACCTACTTCACCTAAAAGTTCAATCGCTTTATCCTTGATTTCTCTTTTGGACATTTCATGCACGGCATTTTTATAGCAGCGATAAATATACTCAAATAAAGTATTGGTATAAGTTGCATTATCAAATTCTTCATTTAACACTTGTTCGTAGTGAGCAATGAAGTTTACAATAATTTCTTTTGTTTTGGTAATGACTTCTTCCGGTGAAACGATGACTTCACGCCCATAGGCACGAGCACGAATATCATCATATTTTTTACCTTCTTGAAGCATTTTTTCTTTCTTTTCTTGTTCTTTACGTTGTTCTTCTAATAAATGTAAAGATGTTTTGTAATCAGCAATATAACCTTCTAATGTAGGAATTAAGGTTAATGCAATATCATCTTTAATTTCTGCAAAGACATATTGCGAAGAAAGAATGAGTTTTTTGAGTTCTTTTAAAGAAGATTTTAAAGCATTGATATCATAGGAAGAAGCATCAACAAAAACAGTGTTTAAAAGATTCTTCACATAGTCTAATACTTTTTCTTTTCCTTCTTTAGCGGATTGATATTCTTTTTCAACTGCTACGGATAAACATTTTAAAATCGCTTCTTTTTCTTCCTCTAAAAGCGCCCATTCTGGATGAATGTAGTTTGCTTTCATTGAAAGTACAACTTTAACATGACGCTTACGAGCGGCTTGCCATTCGCGCACCGCTTTTTTGTCTTTCTTATTTTCTGCTTTAGCGGCTAATTCACCTTCCGATGGTAATAAGCACTCTAAGAAGATTTTTTCTTTATCGGCAGTAATTTCAACATCACGAGAATAAGGTTGATTCAAACAAATCGTGAATAATTCATTAGCCATATCATAATCATTTGGATGTAAGTGATCAATTAATGATAATGAACTTTCTCTATATCTCTTTAATAAATGTTGAATTTCTTTTTTCGTATATAACCCAGCTTCTGAAGCATGCTTTTCAATTAATTTTGCAAAAAGTAAAAGCGTTTTTTGTGCTTCTTTACGGGTTGCTTTTGCTTTTAAAACAATGGCTTCTGTCAATTGTTTACCAACACGCATGACTGGATTTAAGCTAGATAATGGATCTTGGAAAATCATCGAGATTTTCGATCCTCTAATTTTGGTGAAATCTTCTTCTCTTAAGGAAAGTAAGTCTTTTCCATCATATAAGATTTGACCGCCTTCAACAATCTTGTTTCCGGCTAAAATACCTAAAATAGCTCTAGAGGTAACGGATTTACCAGAACCTGATTCACCAACAATACCTAAAGTTCTTCCTCTATATAAAGAGAAATTAATTCCACGAACTGCTTTAACATTTCCGTTGTTGGTACGGAAAGAAATTCTTAAATCTTTGACTTCAAGGATTTTTTCTTCGTTATTAGGAGTTGAATTATTTGTGGAAGTCATCATTTCTTTATTTTCCATCATCATTCTTCCACTCCTCTCAATGAAGGATTCAAGGCATCACGTAAGCCTCGTCCAAAAATATTAAATCCGACCATCAAAATAGCAATAAATAAAGCCGGGAATAAAATAATGTGTGGATAGTTTTGTAGGCTTCCCTGACCTTCTTGTAAAACTGTACCTACGGAAGTAATCTTCATATCAGTACTTAAATCAATAATACCTAAATAACTCAAAGTGGATTCTGAGAAGATAACACTTGGAATCATTAAGATACAGGAAGTAACTATTGTACCAATAGCGTTTGGTAAAATGTGACGGAAGATTAAGCGTGAATCACGAGCGCCTAGTGTTCGTGCCGCTAAAACATATTCTTGACCTTTATAACGATAGAATTGCATACGAACACGAGATGCTGTACCAATCCAACCTGTAAGAATAAAGGCGAAACCAATCGAAGGGATTACCCCGACCTTTTGTGATAAATATAAGTTAAACAATACCGCGACAATCATCATTGGAATTTCAGATAGAATATCGGAAACACGTTCCATAATTAAGTCAACAGTACCACCATAATATCCTTCAATAGCGCCGTAACAAATACCAATAATAATATTGATTAAAGCAACGACAACGCCGAGAATTAATGAGAATCTAGCACCGGTTGCTAAACGCGTCATAATATCTTGACCTTGGTTATTTGTACCAAACAAGTGGGTTGGCGTTTTCCCATGATGCATCATTTTATAATATTCCATATAATGGATACGACACTCTGCACTTCCACTAGCTTCGTTTTTACGGAAATATTCAGGATTTTCTGGATCATAAAGCGGAATAATATTGCCATTTTCATCATAGTTCGGTGCGTTATTCACCGCTATTCTCTTTTGTTCTTCCGGTGTCATTTCATTATAATTTTCATATAAAGCCGGATCTTGCATTGTTTGATAATAGAAATTAGCGTTTTGCGCTTGCGTATAAGTATCATAATATCCTGGGATATCAAAGACTGGATATAAGATTTGAACATTCTTTTCTTTTTCATAATTTTGAATCTCTTCAATCTTTTCCATTGTGAATGTTTCATATTTAAAGCCGACTGCATAAACATCAATACGGCAAACGTAAACATTAACTTTACGACCATTTTTGACCGTTTGTTTTTTCTTCACTAATTTTACAATATAGCCAGGTTGATTTAAATAATTCAAATAGTCATTTTCATTTAAGGTTACTTCTTTGGTTCCATCTAAGAAACCTGTACCCTCAAATAAAGCAATACGAGGAATCGCTTGCTTAAATTCAATTTCAACGTCATTAATTCCATAAGGTGAAAAGATAGGTGCAAAAATAGCAAATATAACCATTAAGACCAAGATAACAAACGCTACAACGGAAGCTTTATTTTTACGGAAACGAAGTAAAGCATCTTTAAAATAACCAATAGGTTTGGTTTCAAATTTGGTATCAAAAATTGTATCATCGCGTTGCACAAGTTCAAATTGTTCCTGTGGAATATTTTCAAATTGTGATTGATCCATTATTTTCTACCTCCAATCCGAATTCTTGGGTCGACAAAGCCATAGCTAATATCGACGAGTAAACCAGCAACAAGTCCAATGGCTACGTAGAACATCGAAATAAATAAGAAAACGTTATAGTCTACTTTTCCTAATTGAATGGATGTTAAATAGACATTAGCAATACCTGGAATGCCAAAGATATTTTCAATAACCATAGAGCCACCTAAAATTCCAATAAATTCACCAATAAACATTGGGAGAATTGGCACCATTGCATTTCTAAATGCATGGCGATAGGTAGCTTGACGGCGTGTTAAACCTTTCGTTCTTGCAAGTAACATGAATTCGCTCGTCAATACTTCGGCCAATTCATCACGGATATAACGAGTAAATCCAGCAATTGTACCAAATGATAAGGATAAAATAGGTAAAATCATAGAGACAAACATTTCAGGTGACAAGAAATCTGTTCCATTTTTCACTGTATCTGGTAGAATGCCCCATTTATAGCCGAATAAATATTGAACAACGAATGCATATACATAGCTAGGGACAGAGACGAAAACCATAACAAGAACACCAATTAAATGGTCTTGCCATTTGTTCTTTTTCAAAGCCGAGTAAACACCTAAAATAATGCCAAGAGGAACACTGAAAATCATTGTGTAAACATTGACAATAATGGTTGGTGGTAATTTTTCTAAGACAACACTGGTGACAGGATTACCACGAGAAATGTGATAAGATTTGCCCCAATCAAATTTCGTAAATAAACCAACTAAAAATTCCCAATACTGTTGTAGTAATGGTTTATTCAAGCCGATAGTTTCACGAATGGCGGCATCAATTTCTGGATCCACACCAGGACCACGTGCGGTACTAGCGGGAAGTAAACGAACTAAGATAAAGCACATTGTCATAATAATGAAGAACGTCAATATCATGAGTCCGATTCTTTTTAAAACATACTTTAGCATGAATTAAATCAACTCCTAACTATTAGCATTTTACTATATGTAAACGAATTTTAACACTTATTTTTTTAAAAAATAAAAATTTTTAATTATAAATTAAAATAGACGATAAGGGCGTCCCTACGATACTAGGAAACGCCCTTGATTTAAAAACATCAATTGAAGGGATTTATTATAATCCTGAATATGTGTAATCTAATGTTTTCTTTTGTTTTGCCCATTCAGAAGCAGTAAAGTTGTAGGTTAATTCACGAATTCCGCCACGACCAACGATTGCAAGGTCATTTTGAACTGCATATTCAACCTTGTAAGATAAAAGTTCAGCTTCTGCTCTAGAGGTAAAGCAAATGGCTTCATAACGAAGAATAATTGCTTTTTCAAGTTCAGCTAAAATATTTAAACGAACTTGGTGGCCTTCTTTTTTGCCAGCTTTTCTATCATCACGATCCATAATAGCGTATTTTCCACCAGCACCTATGGCTTGTCTCCAACCATCATAGGTCATTTCAGTATCTCCAGCGCCTTCTTCAAGAAGTTCACCTTTAATTAATAACTTTTCATTTTCTGGGTGGAAACCATATTCACATTTGGTACTTTCAGAAGTATAAACTTGCATAAATCCGAATGGATCCATTGTCATACCGCCCCAAATAGACCAAATACAATCAAAGTCACCATTATAGGCTGTGTTGTAATAATCTTCATCTTTACGAGTTACAATTTTAATCTTGTTTTCAAGATCTGTACCTTTTGTTGCTTCATCTAAGCAATTACGAATAAATAAGATTTGTGCTTTAGTAGCTTCAGAATCCGTATTATAAAGAAGCATTTCAATTTCAACGTTATCACTTGCAGTTAAATGGCCACTCTTTGTGCTTGCTATTTCTGCTTCATAAGCTTTTTGGAATAACTCTTTTGCCTTTTTAACAGAATATCCATTAGTGATATCACCATAAATACTTTGAGAGACACTTTCACCTTGTTTGGTTTCACGATATATTTCGTTGTTGTTGTAATCGGAAATGTATTGGTTATTTAATAAAACAGTGGATGGTACGTGACCAGAAGTATATTCAGCAGCGAATTTTTGACGATTCATAGCATAAGAGAAAGCTTCTCTAAAGTCATGGTTAGCAAGAATTGTTTTATTATTTGCTCCTTTTTGACGTTTGCTTAATTTCTCGTAATCCGTGTTAAATGTTAATTTTTGAGAATAGGTTGTTTGTGTTCTATAAAGACGTTCAGAGTTGCCATAGATCTTCATATCGTCTGCGGTTAAAGAAATATCATCTAAGTCACCTTTTAAGAATTTTTGTAAAGCGACAGAGTGTTCAGTAATAATGGAGAAGTTTACACAAGTAGTTTGATATTTTCCTACGTGCTTTCCATCGGTATAACCATACCATTTATCGTTTCTTTCAAGAAGAATAGATTTTCCTACTTGGAAACGAGTGAGTTTATATGGTCCATAAGACATATAGTTTTTTTGTCTTGTTGCATAATTAGTAATAACAAGTTTTCCATTTTCAGATTTTCCTGCTTCATAATATGGCTCATAAACAATCCAGTTACTAGAAAGGTTATATTTTAAGTAATATTCTTCAATAGCGGTAGACACATAAAGTGTTAATTGATAATCGCCCGTTTTGACTAAACCAACATCATTCCAATCAAAACTATCCCATTGATAATAAACATACGTGATTTCGTTAATCATTTCGTTAATTTGAGATGGATCAGAGCTACCAGTGAGAAGCGTTCCTAAGATATTAAAAGCTGCATCATCTTCAGTTGTATACATTTTGTAGCCTTTATTATCTTCATTGATAGTAATAGATTCAATGCCATAATATTCATGTTTATCGGTTTCAGTACCTTCGGTTTTCATAATACGATTAAAGTTAACATATTTTGAAAAAGTTTTTAATAAACTTTCACCCATTTCAACTTCAGTCTTATCTTCACTCTTTAAATATCTTTCAAAGTAAGGAATAAAGTTATCATTCATATAACCAACAAGGTTTTTGTAATCCTTATCGTTTAAATTAACGTTAGCAATTAAATAAGGGTTATCTTCGTCAAAGCTATAAAAGCGTTGTCCATCACTTAAGACGCCCGGTTGATCATAGTACTTTGAATATTGTTCGAAAGTCTTACGGTCTGATTTAAAATACTTTTCAGCGTTTGCAATTTTTAAAGTATCTTGATAATAGCTTGTAGCACGATAGTTTTGCATTTTGGGATTAAGAAGTTGTTGCATAGAGTAGATGTATGTATCCGCATTAATTGGCGTTCCATCTTCCCAACAAGCATCTTGGTTTAAATTAATAATCCATTTGAAGCCCTCCGCACCTGCATCAACAGATTTGTCATCGATTTGATACTTTTCAATTTCTTCATCGGTTAAGTCATTACTTTCATTTTCGTCAAGACCTGTATCAATAGGATCACCGTCTGCCATCTCAGAAATAATGTCATAACCTGTCTTTGCATCATTCAACACGAAATCGTACAAACCTGTTTCAGTGTAACCAATAATGACAGCGTCATCGTTGGTTTGCCAAGTGTGGACATTCCATGTGGATGGTGAACCGGCCATGTATGTATTATACTGATAATCCTTTTCTTCGCTCCCACCGCAAGAGCCTAAAAGCATTACCGAGGATAATAACATCAAGCCAATAACTTTGGTTTTTTTCATATGTTTTTCCTCCTATAAAATCCTTAATTAAACTTATCATATTTATATGATAGTTAAATAATACTCTAACACTTTTATGAAGTCAATAAAAAAATTTTTTCATAAAAGGAAAGTGCTTACATTTCATCAAAAAATGTTTTCATATATATATGAATCTTTTTTCACGTTTGTAGCGTAAAACAGAGATAATATAAATAAAAAAACGAAACATCTTTATAGATGAAAGTTTTTTCATTATTTATTTTGACTGGAATAGAAAGTTTTATTCAGTTCTATTCTTAAAATAAAATTAATACTTGAATCATTGCCTTTTATTCATTCATAAAGCAGATTATAAACGCAATATTAAGAATTAGATAACTTTAAATCTATCAAGCCAATCGAATCAAAAAAAGGGAGTTCTGCTATTTCTAATTTTATAATAAGCCAATTATCGTAACGACAAATCCGCTTCAATCATACTATAAAATACTATTTAAGTTTAATAAACAAAAAAAGATATTAGTCACGATCACCTATTAAATGAGAATCCAACTTATATCATTTATATTATACATAAAATTCAAATGAAGTATATTTTTTTCATTATACTTTTGATGTGAATCAACGATTTGTATAGAAATATATTGAGCACTTTATTGTTCTTTTTTTCTCTTTTGATTATTCCTATAAAAATAAAAATCACATTTTTCATTGCCCCGTCCGATTGTACCATGTCTTTCAAAGGCAATTCCACACATATCTCCATAGACGCGGTCATCACTAAAGCAAAAAGTACTGGTTAGTTCTTTGCACCCTAGTAATTCGCAATATTTCATATAGGGACACTTTAAAACATTTACTCGATAATGCTTTTTGTCGAATGCAATTTCTTCTACTTTAAAACCCGCCTCTCCATCAAACATCTTACCAATCATCTTGTGAAAAATTGTGAAGAATAAAGGACAAATAAAAGAAATTTTGGTTACCATATGAAGACGTTTCCTATCGGGTTCTACTCCAATTTTTACCGCTTCCATTAATAACGCTAAAGCTTCTTCATGAGAAAAATATTTTATCATTTGAAGATAAATAGCCACTCGCGGAAAAAACATTCGTTTAGTATGTACCTTTTCTTTTTTAGGAAGATCTTTATATTATTTACAAAACTCATTACAAAGCGTTACTGCATTATCAAGTAAAGTTTCCGTTTGCTCTTTACCAATTTTCTTTCTTATTTCATCTAAGAGATAAGAAAAGCCACCCAGCCTTTTATAATATTTTTTGTCAATCATCTTTCTACGTCTCCCATTTATCTTTTAAAATTTTTAAAATGTCCACATTTTATTCACCATTGATTAGCATGAATACAAAAGAATTTGTATCAAGTAAAACGACTAAAACACCTGAAATTAAAACATAAAATCTTGAATAAAGAAAGTTGGTTTGTATCAAATTTGTATCAAGTTGAAAATTCAAGTAACAAAAAAGCCCCATTTTAAGGGCTAAAAACAAAAAAATGGTGCCCCCTGCCAGAATCGAACTAGCGACGGATCCTTACCATGGATCTGTTATACCATTTAACTAAGGGGGCATCCCATGCAAAAAGAATAATAATATAGTTTTTACATAAAGTCAATGTAATTTTTAGGATTTTTCTCTTTTTCTTTTTCGCCTTCAATCTAGAAAAAAGAAAAGACATTTATTTTTTTATAAATGTCCCATCACTTTTAGGATAGAAAGGCAATTTGAATCGCTTTTTCTACCAATTCAATATTTTCTTTTGATAATGTAATTTTTCCATTTGCTTTTCCTGTCATACGAGCAATTCGTCTTTTAGAAATGGAACGTATCGCATCTAGCTTTAAATAACTATGCGTTTCTTGCGATTCTTTATCATCATTTAATTCTTTAATTACGCCAATATCAAAGGTCAATGTACTTCCCGGAGCGTCTCTACTTGATAAAGGAATGACTATAATATTACCTAAATCGACTGCCCATACCAATGCATAATGGCCTCGGGTTTTGTAGTCGCTTAACTCAGTTCCTACATTAATGCCAAATTCAACCCAGACGACATCGCCTCGTTTTAAAGAATCTGGCTGTGCACCATAGCCACTTTTTTCCATTGAACTTCGAAAATAACTTGTTTTTTTATCTAACCATGTTAAGTATTCCATTGCAACTTCCTGTTCTAATGGTGCTAATTTTGATTGAATGGAACGAAAAATTTTTTGTTCTTCTTCATAAAAAGAACGTTTCTTTTTAAAAGACATACCTATCACCACTATTAGCATATGTCGATTTTCTTTTTTCTCCACGAAAAAAAGTGGAGATTGTCCACTTTTTATTCTTCGATATATTCGCCTTCTAGATCATATCCATAGCAGGCAGTAATTTTAATCTTTACCTTATCACCTAAAGCTAAATCTTTTTTAGCGGTAAAATGAATTTCACCATCGATATCATCAGGAGCATTCCAACCACTTCTTAATAAGTAGCGGTGATGGTCATGATCTACAGAAATAACTAAACCTTCCATTTCTTGACCAATCCATGATTTATTCTTTTGATAGCAAATCTTTCTTTGCTCTTGCATCAATTTTTCATAACGACGTTTTTTCGTTTGATAATGCACTTGGTTTTTCATGCCATAAGCAACCGTTCCTTCTTCTCTTGAATATAAGAAAGCGCCTAAATGGTCGAATTGCATTTTTTGAATGAAATCCATTAAGATATCGAAGTCTTCTTCTGTTTCTCCTGGGAAGCCCACAATAATTGTGGTACGAATCACCGCATTAGGAATTATCTTACGAATTCTATTCTCAATTAAATCCACTAAGAAATCATGATTCCCACGACGATGCATTTCGCTTAATACATGGTCACTTGCGTGTTGAATGGGTAAATCAAAATAAGGTGTTAAACGAGGATTATCGCGAATAAGATATAATAGCTCATCATCAATTTCATCAGGATATAGATACAAAAGTCGGATATATTCTATTTTTTTTAATTTTAATAATTCTTTTAAAAGGGTTGTAATACTTGTTTTATCATCTAAGTCTGTTCCATAACGCGTGGTATCTTGTGAAATGACCACTAATTCTTTAACGCCACTTGCTTCTAAAGTTTTGGCTTCGGATATAATTTCATCAAAAGGACGACTTTTAAAACCACCACGAATAATAGGAATCGCACAATAAGTACAACGGTTATTACATCCTTCGGAAATTCTTAAATAAGCAGAATAAGAAGGTGTTGTAATCATGCGGTGACGATAAGAAAATTTACTTTGAATCATATCTTCATTCCAAAGTTCATTTAAGAGTTGATCCATTCGTGGATAATCATGAATTGGGATAAATAAATCTACTTCTGGTAGTTGCTTCTTTAATTGCTTTAAATATCTTTCGACTAAACAACCAACGACCACTAATTTTTTTCCATATTGCGACATTTCTAAAATGGTTTGAATGGATTCTTTTTTTGAAGCATCAATAAAGCCACAAGTATTAATAATAATGGTATCTGCTTCTTCTGGTGAATTTACAAAAGTAAAATTTGAGTCACGTAGTAACCCCATAATTTGTTCACTATCAACTAAGTTTTTCGCACATCCTAAACTAATAAATCCTATTTTATGTTGCATGTTTACTTCTTCCCTTCTTTTTGTTTTAACGTTTTTATAATACTCGAAATTTTCTTTATTTTACTTGTTTTTTTCTTCGATAAGGAAGTTCAATCAAAAGGTAGATAAATATAAAGATAACTCCAAAGAAATACTTTACACTCCATGAACCTTGATTGCAAGAACGGCTACAAGAAGATTGGTTTTTATTTCCTTTTTTAAAGCCTAAATAGGCTGTTTTTCGATAAGCGTTATCTTCAATTTCTACTTGAAATGAAGTTGAACTTTTTTTCTTGATTTCAATCATTCCACTTTCATAAGAAACGGAATAATTTTCATCATATTCCTCATTAAAAGTAATATCACATTGATGGTAATCAATTCTTGTAAAATTAGAAAGGCCGTCATAAACATAACTAATTAAATAATTCTCTTTTTGCTGAATGATTTCTTTTTCAATTCGTATGGGGTAAGAACATTCAAGCCGAGTAATCTGATTATTTCCTAAAAGAGGAACATCTTTATAAATTAAACAATAGTATTGTAATAAAACATCATCAAAGAGTGTTTTTAATGACGAGAAATAGAAAGCATAAGGATTGGTTTGATTTTGATAAAGGCTCATAGCAAGATGAGACTTTAATACATTTTGCTCAATACCGTATGCTTCACTTTCTTTTAATGTCAAATCTTCATATGCAATTTCTTTTACTTCTATTAAACTTTCTTTATCTTCCCATAAGGAAGAATAATCTATATTGGAATAAAAATAGGATTCTTCTGCTAAAGGGAAGGATAATGAACCGCGATAAGTACCTTTTTCTTCATTATAAGTAGTCGTCATTTCTTCTTTCACATCGTTTAATAAGAAAAACGGCATTGATTCTTGATTGCTTGAATATTCAAAACCATATAAATTGGCATCATTATAAATAGAAGTTGGATGGACACGATACTGATAGAGTGTGGTAGGAATTTGATCAATAAATCCCATTTCTTTTTTCATCCCTTCATAAGGAACGACTACATAATCTATTGAGGATAAAGAACGTAACATTCCATACTGTATTTCTGGTTCAATTTCTGTTGTTCTTCCATCTTGATAACAAGTTAATGTAGGCGCAATTTCATCTTTTTGATTAGAAGAAAGTAAAACGGTTTGAAAGATAGGTAATACAAATGTCACATTTTTTAAGGTTAATGCATTGTTATAAACTTCTAACGTTTGATTCACTCTTGCCTTTGAGTCTAATAAAGATCCGGTTGGTGTTAAAGTCGATTCGTCTAAGATTTGAATTTCCGTAACAGCACTTTTTAAGGACACTCCAAATTCATTATTTTGCATAGATAAAGCATAAATTGAGCCCTGTTCTGTCGTATTATAATAGTTATAGCGAGTCCAATCTAAAGGACAACCTGTTAAAAGCAAAGTAGAAACAAGTAAGAGACATCCACAAATCATTCTATTTTTCATTGGCGGTTCCTCCTACTTTTTCCATTTTGTTATGTTTAAAGATAATTAAAATGACAATTAAAGCAATGAAAAGAAAAGCAAACAAAAATATAAGATTGATTACTAAATTTGTATTATAGCTTTTACTTCCCTTTTTCGATAAAATTAGCATTCGAATATTATTAATTTTATATTGCCCTTCTTCTTTTTCTTCAACAGAAAAAAGCATTTCATCCTCATTAATTTCATATTTTTCTTTTACATCTCCTTGTAAAAGAACTGAAGTTTTTAAATAAGATGAATTGATGATATCCGTAAATGGCTCAGTTCTAAATCCTTCCCAAGTAAATTCTATCGATTTTTTTCTAGTAAAGTTACTAGGATAAGAATAGATTTTTCTAAGAACTTTTAGCGTTGTTTTTTGATTTGGATTTAAAGAAAATGAATAAAATAAAGTACTATGATGACGTCGAGAAATATATTGTTGAATCATCTCATCATGGATGGCATAATTATCGGCTTTTCGATAGATAATCGCATCATAAACCGCTTCTTTTATCTCTTTAACTTCCACTTCAAAAGTAGAAGCTTTCTCCGATAATAAATCAATATAAGTTTTCTTTTCTTTTTGAAGCGTGTAATTTTCTTTCGTAGAAAGAGGAGTTAAAGTCACATCTCCTAATAAATAAAAACGCACTTCTTCTTTCTTTTTCATATTGATAGATAAATATGGCTGACTGAATCCTTTTTTAAAATTGATATCTCCTTTTTCCATCCAAAAGAAACCATTCTCTAAAGAAAAATTCTCTAAAGAAAATTCTACGCTGACACTTTTATTAATTTCATTTTTAATGGTAAAACATGAGATTTCTGCATTGTCTAACCATAATTCTTGTGTGGAAGGTAAATCAATAAAAGTTGAATAAGAAGGAATATACGAATACTCCTCTTCTAAAAAATACGGATGATGAATGAGTTGTACTGGTGTCTTTTCTTCTTCATCTTGTTGGATGATTATTTCATTTTTATATTCCGTATCTTTTAAGGTATGGAGTACTGGAATATAAAAATCAATAGAAACGGATGTGGTTAAGTCTTCTTTAGGTGTAAAGACATAAATACTTTCCATGATTCCAGAAACTGAGGAAGGATGAAAAAGATTGGTAGAAGATTCGATTCCATTTAATGTAATGGTTCGATTCCATTCTACATTTTTAACATAATCTGCGGCTATATCATCAAAATAAGGGTCATATAAGATAGGCCCTTCTTCATTCGTTATATTATTAGAAGAAATATCACAAGAGGCGCATAAAGTACTAAAAATAAGTAGTGAAAATAAAATATATTTCTTTTTCATATATGGCCTCCATCTTTAAGTTTTATTATAACGAAAATGATCAAAATCTACAAGTTACGCAATCTCGTTATCTTGAAAATACTCCATTGCCGCTTCTAAAGAAGAATAAATTTTAGGATGATAAGATAATACTTCTTCATCTGGCATAATTAAATCAGGTATCATTAATACTTGCATACCCGCTTTTGAAGCAGAAATAATGCCGTTTTTAGAATCTTCTAAAACAACACAGTTTTTGGGATCAACGCCCATCACTTTTGCAGCGTATAAATACACATCCGGATTCGGCTTTCCTTCTTTTACCTCATCACCGGTAATCAAACGATCAAAATATTCAAAGACCGTGCCGTATTTTTGATATTGCGCTAAGATTTCTTTGGTTGAAGAAGTGACAACTGCTAAAGGAAGATGTTTTGATTTTAATAATTCTAGAAGCGGAATTAATCCCTTTTTTAAAGGTAAACCATGTTCTTCCATATAGTGAAAAAGATACTCTCTTCTTTTTTCGATAAAATATTGATGATGATATTTGTCTCCAAAAAGATGGTGATAGTATTGATCTACATTTTTTTGTGACATACCTATAGTATCTCGTACCATTGCTTCGGTAATGGGTAAACCAATTTTATTTCCTTCAATCACTTTTGCCTGAATGGTAATCGGTTCGGTATCTAGCATCAAACCGTCCATATCAAAAAATACTGCTTCAATCACAAATATCACTCCTAACGTTCTTACTATGAACGAAAAAAAAGAAGATTGCAAGAATCTTCCTTTTTTATTTTATAAATTTGATTTCGTCATATGTTTAACACGCGCTTCAACTTCCGCTCTTTTAGCGTCATTAAAGCGATCTAATGTGCCTACAAGATAGCCTGTAATACGACGAATTCTTTCAAATGGTTGTGTTTTAAAATGATAAGATAAATCGACATAATCTCCATCTACTTTAATTTCTAATAAAGAAATTTCACGATCTTTATATTGTTCCTTCGCATGTTGAATATACGCGGATTTTTCTTCTTCACTTATCGCATCTCCAATTACCCGAACTTCCATGCTTTTAAGCCTCCTTGTTCTCTTAGTATAGTCACTTAAAAATGGAAATTCAAAGGATATGCTTTATCCATTTTCTTGAATATTTTTGCAATATGCTACAAAGTTCTTTTTCTTGTTTTTCGCTAAAAATGGGTAGATTTCAATAAGTAAAATATCTAAGTAATCCTCTAAAAAAACAATGCTATTTTCGACGATGGTATAAATTGAATCTTCTCTTTTGATATGATCATAAAGGGGCTTTTTCTCTTCATCCATTTCTTTTAAAACTTGTAGACTTTTTTTAATTTCAAATAGATATTGATAGAGTTCTTCTACATTTTTCACATAATGAACATATGCTTGATCTAAATGGTAGATTTGTAAAGTTGGTTGAAGAATATGAAGTAAATGTAAAAAATTTGCGGTGTCTCTTTCTAACTCATCATACAATTGATAAGTGAGATTTCCTTTTTCTAATGATTTTTTAACATTTTCAATACAATTTACAAATTGATGAAAAAAGGTTTCGGAAGATAAAGCAATTTGCTCTTTTTCCTTATCCCTATCTAATTTCAACATTTCAAATTGAATCACAAAGAATGTGGTAGCAAACAAAATCACTTCTGAAGATAAAAGGATGTAGCGGACTTTTCCTACTGAAAAACAAAGTGTAATCGTTGCAAAAATCATAAAGAGTACAACCAAAGATAAAAAAATAGAAAACAATAAATTTGTTCTTTTCATGTTATCACCCTTAATTAGTCTTGCCGAATTTTAGTTTTTCAAAAGGATTATTTGTTTTTTTTTCGTATTTTCTTGATTTCTATCGCTTTTCTTATTAAAATAAGAAACGTTGTCAAGGGAGTGACATATATGAATATTCGTAACATTGCAATTATTGCCCACGTCGACCATGGTAAAACCACTTTAGTCGACCAATTATTAAAATCCTCAGGAACTTTTCGTGATAATGAAGAAACCACGGATCGTATGATGGACAGTAATGATATTGAAAGAGAAAGAGGCATTACAATTTTAGCTAAAACCACCGCTATCCGATACGGAGATTATCGTATTAATATTTTAGATACTCCAGGGCACGCTGACTTTGGTGGCGAAGTCGAAAGAATTATGCGTATGGTCGATGGTTGTTTACTTCTTGTCGATGCATTTGAAGGCACTATGCCACAAACACGTTTCGTTTTAAAGAAAGCTTTAGAAGCGCATGTAAAACCTATCGTAGTGGTCAATAAAATTGATCGTCCGAATGCGGATCCTAAAAAAGTCGTTGATGAAGTTCTCGACTTATTCTTAGAACTAGGCGCTGATGAATCTTTACTTGATTTTAAAGTGATTTATGTCTCAGCTTTAAAAGGTACTTCTTCCTTCTCTCCAGAAGTTGAAGATCAAAAGCCTGGCATGAATCCTGTTTTTGATACGATTATTCAAGAAATCCCTGAGCCAAATGTTGATGTGAATGGCGATTTTCAATTTCAACCTGCTTTACTTGATTACAATGATTTCGTAGGAAGAATTGGTATTGGTTGCATTAAAAGAGGTACCGTTCACGTTAACGATATGGTAGCCTGTGCTCGTCTTGATGGAAGCGTTCGTCAATTTAGAATTCAAAAATTATATGGTTTCTTAGGACTGAAACGTTTAGAAATTACCGAGGCCCAAGCGGGTGATATTGTCGCTATTGCTGGGCTTACTGATTTAAATGTTGGTGAAACTGTATGTGCGTTAAATAATGTTGATCCTCTTCCACCTTTACATATTGATGAGCCTACCTTACAAATGACCTTTGGCACAAATACTTCTCCTCTTGCGGGAAAAGATGGAAAGCTCTTAACCGCTAGAAAAATCGAAGAAAGATTATTTAGAGAAGTACAAAGAGATGTTTCCTTACGTGTCTCACGTGTTCCTAATAGCGAAACCTGGATTGTCAGTGGCCGTGGAGAACTTCACTTATCTATTTTAATTGAAAATATGCGCCGTGAAGGCTATGAACTTCAAGTGAGTAAACCTGAAGTTATTATTAAAGAAGTCGATGGTATTAAAATGGAACCTTATGAAGATGTTCAAATTGATGTACCAGATGAATATGTCGGTAGCATTATGGAATCTTTAGGCTCTCGTAGTGGCGAAGTTGTCAATATGTCCAGTAGTAACGGACAAACCCGTTTACAATACATTATCCCTTCTCGTGGCTTATTAGGCTTTATGACCAACTTCTTAACGATGACCAAAGGTTATGGCATTATTAACCATACTTTTGAAGAATATCGTCCTGCTGTTAAGCAAGCCGTTGGTGAACGTCCCATTGGCGTGCTTGTATCCACCGATAGGGGCTTTGCAACGGGCTATGCCCTTCAACATATCGAAGAACGTGGTTCGCTCTTTATAGAGCCCGGAACCGAGGTTTATGAAGGTATGATTATCGGTGAACATCATTACCCCAATGACTTAGCCGTTAACCCTGTTAATGAAAAGAACTTAACGAATATGCGGGCAGCTGGAAGCGATAAATCAGCCGTCTTAAAAGCGCCGCGTAGAATGTCATTAGAAGCTTGCTTAGACTATATCAATTCCGATGAACTCGTTGAGATTACACCAACGACTTATCGCATGCGTAAGAAGATTCTTGATACCGTCGAAAGAAAGAAATATGACGCTCATCAAAGAACGTTAGCCAAAGAAGAATAAGAGACTTAAAAAAGTCTCTTTTTTTGTTGCTTAAAAAAGTCCATAAAAAAACACTCACCAAGCGATGAGTGTTTTATTTAACGAATCGAATTAAGCTTTGGCTTTACTTGCCTTTTTTAAATCAACTGCGTGTTCGTGTTCAACGACTTCACCTTGGACAAGTCCTTTGCCTTGTAAGACTTGGTCGATTAAGGATTTAGCACGTTTAACCGATAATTTGGATTTAACTTTTAAAAGGGTTGGAACTTCAGCATAAGATCCTTTGCTGGAGACATCGATGATTGGTAATGTGCTATCATCAAAGCTATGTGGATCTAAAGCGAAGAAGACTTTTAAGGTTTTACCTTGAATCGTCATTTTGATTAATAATTCTTTCTTATAGCGATAAGAATCTGCGGTAGCGGATACACGAGATTTAATTCCGTTATAGGCAAGAATATAAGACTTTAATTCATCATATTTGTGTTGAACTTCAGTTGGTGCTTTAACCATTTTTTCAGTAAAGCTTCTACGAATAATTTCTAAGTATTCTTTCATTGCCATTTTAGAATCATCAGGTACGATGTCTAAACGTTCAATACCACGAGAATCCATTAATTGAGCAATTAAAGCTTTTGCACGTTTGACGGATAAACTAGATTTGACTTTTAAAAGTGTTGGAACTTCGGCATAAATCTTTTTACCACTTACATCAATAATTGGATAAGTAGAATCGGTGAAAGATTTTGGATCTAAAGCTAAGAAGACTTTTAAGGTTTTACCTTGAATGTTAATCTTAACAAAGATATTTTTCTTCACACGATAAGAATCACAATGTTTAGAAATTCTAGAACGGACACCTTCATAAGAAAGTAATTCACGACGGATTTCTAAATATTTTTGTTTCATATCATCATCTAAAGCTTCGAATTTTTCCATGAAGGTACGGCGAATAATTTCACCATAAATAGAAGTATCTAAAGTATCAATTTTTTTCTTTTCTTCTTTGGATTCTACTTCTTTTACTTCTTCCATTTCTGGAACGTTTTCAGTAGTTTCTTCTGCTTTAGGTTCTTCCTCTACAACGTTTTCTTCTTTTACGATTTCAACGTTTTCAACGGCAACTGCTTTGGTTTCTTCTTCAGCAGGAGCTGCTGGGCCTTCGGCTAATAATTTATCATGTTTCTTATCCATGATACGGGCAATAATTGCGTTGGTAACAATTAACACAAATAAGTCAATCATTACAACAAGTGCTGCAACTGTAAGAGCTTTTGTATCGCTATTTGTAACTCTATACTCATATGAGCCACGATATTTGTAAGTTACAAGAGCCATATAAACCATAACAGCTAAGAAGATTGGAGCAAGATAAGAAAGTACTCCACGTTTGCGGATAATATTTCTTACGGTCCAGAATACTGTAACAAAACCAGTAAGAACAGTAATAGCTAAAACAAAATAAGTTTTGCCATCCCATGGACGTTTAAATAAGAAGTTAATGGTGTAATTGGCAATTTTTCCACAGTCGGCAAAGAATGAATCTTTAACGAGTAATGCGATTAAGGCAACAAATGCAACAAAGAATACACCAACTAGGACATTCAATGCCTTATGGACTCGTTTTAATTGAGTGCTATCCATTAAAAAACCCTCCCTAAAATCATTTTATTCATAAATAGCATATTTACGACACTATTATTATAACATAATAATAATCTTGCGCAATTGTTTTTTTTATTTATTTCATACAAATATGCATTATTTTTTCATAACTCGCCTGTTTTTTTCTCTTTTATCACTTCGTAGTTTCTTCTATTTGGGTTAAAGTAGACAGATGTTGGCATTTTTTAACATAAAAAATCTCATTCTACGAACGGAATGAGACTTTTTTGTTTCATTATTTTGTTTAAAGTTTTTCCACTTGTACTGTGCCGTGATTACGAATCATAACGCGGAATGCCGAGTTTTCTCCGTATAATGCATGCATTAACTCAAAAAATGATTTAACTTGATCAAATGGTACAAAGGTTAGAATTGTGCCCGCAAAGCCTCCACCATGTACACGGAAGGCTCCACTTTTGAGGAGTTTTCTTGTTAACGTTAAACCTAATGGAATACTTTGTTGGGATTCTCCAGGAACATAACAGTTTTGGAGATATTTATAAGAAGATTCTCCTGAGCGATTCACCGCATCTAAGAATCCTGAAATATTTCCATTTCTTAAAGAGTTAAAAGCGTATAAAACACGTTTGTTTTCATCAAAGAAATGCATACCACGTAATACTGCACGTCCGCCAAGTTTACGGTAGACATAAGGAATACGTTTAATGAATTCTTTGCTATCGACTTTATTTAAATAAGGTTGATTAAATAAAGCGGCCACTTGCAACATATCTTCTTTAATTTGCGCATAATGGGAAGTTAATTCACTATGATTGCCACCGGTATTGACTAAAATCATTTGATAGCCATCAATATGCGTTTGAATACCTTCAATACGTGGATTTTCTACATCGGCAAAGTCAATGTAATTGACGCCACCTAAAGCCACGCCTAATTGATCTAAAAGTCCGCATGGTTTGCCAAAATAGGCCGATTCAGCAAATTGACCAATCTTTGCAAGTTCCACCATATTTAAAGCGTTATCGTTATAATAATAATTTAATAATTCACAAATCAATAATTCAAAAGCAGCACTAGAAGAAATACCGGCACCACGCCAAATGTTACTACTGGATTTCACTTTTAAACCACCGATTTTATAACCGTGATCTTGGAAACCTTTTAATACGCCACGAATTAAACTGGAAGAAGTTCCTTTTTCTTTTTCTTTCATTTCTAAATCATCTAATGAAATATTCATTGGATCATAACCTTCAGAAATAAATTGAATCATGGGTTCATCCGATGCATTTGCAGCCGCCAAAATATCCATATCGATGGAAGCGACTAAAGCTTTTCCATGGTTATGATCGGTATGATTACCTAAAAGTTCTACTCTTCCACAACTCGAAAAGATACTATCCGCATCTTCGTTAAAGTGATAGCGAAAGGCTTTTAAAAGTTTTTCTTTTCTTTTTAAATAGCCATCAAGGTTCCCACCATATAATTCTTCTACCATGTTCATTACTCATCACCATAACCTTTCGGATTCTTTTTTTGCCAATTCCAAGAGTCTCTGCATGCATCTAAAACAGTTAATTCTGCTTTCCAATGAAGTTCTTTATTAGCCTTTGAACAATCAGCGTAGCATGCATCAATATCACCAGGACGACGGGCGACAATTTGATAAGGAATATGGATATCATTCGCTTTTTCAAAGTCATGTACCATTTCTAAAACGCTGACACCTTTTCCGGTACCTAAGTTATAAATGAGTAATCCTGGATTTTCTTCCATTTTCTTTAAAGCGGCGATATGGCCTTTCGCTAAATCGACGACATGGATGTAATCTCTAACTCCCGTTCCATCAGCGGTTTTATAGTCATTACCAAATACTTTTAATTCTTTTAATTTTCCAATGGCCACTTGCGTAATATATGGCATTAAATTATTAGGAATTCCATTAGGATCTTCTCCCATTAATCCCGTTGGATGAGCACCAATTGGGTTAAAGTAACGAAGAAGGGTTACGTTGAGTTCTGGATGAACTTTTTGTACATCTTGTAAAATTTCTTCAATCATTAATTTCGTTCTACCATAAGGATTGGTGACGCCACCAACTGGGCAATCTTCATCGATTGGAATACGTTTTGGACTTCCGTATACCGTGGCAGAAGATGAGAATACGAAATGATTGACATGATATTTCAACATCATTTCTAAAAGATTTAATGTCGAATTTAAGTTGTTATCATAATACTTTAAAGGAAGAAGTACGCTTTCACCAACAGCTTTAAAGCCTGCAAAGTGAATGACCGCATCAATCTTCTCTTTTTTAAATATTTCTTCAAAGGCGACTTTATCGAGTAATGAAACGCGATAGAAGATGGGACGCTTTCCGGTAATCGTCTCAATTCGGTTGATAACTTCTTCTTTGGAATTGCTTAAATCATCCACAATAATTGGCTCATAGCCTGCATTAAGAAGTTCTACGACGGTGTGACTTCCGATATAACCTGCTCCACCAGTAACTAAAATTCTTTTCATTTTGATTTGTCTCCCTTTCTTATAAATCTAATTTTTTAGCAAAGGACATGAAATGTTCATTGCCTTTTTCATCTTGTTTAAATACTGCAACATTACCTAAGATATGCATACATACCGTAGAGATTTCATTACGAATATATTGAATGGCTTCTTCCTCTATTAATGTATGGTCTAGTTGCTTACGTAATCTAACAATAAAATCGCGATGAATCTTTAAGTCTTCGTGTTCTTTAAAATATTCATCTACATCCATAGATACATCATTTAAAAGAACCGCTAATTCTTTGGTTTGTCTTTCTAAACGTGCGGGTAAAATGAACATACCCATAGCTTCAATTAAGCCAATACCTTCACTTTTAATGTTATGGTATTCAGGATGGGCATGGAAAATGCCATCGGGATAAGTTTCATTTGTACGATTATTTCTTAAAATGAGGTATAAAACATAATTGTCATCTACTTTACGGGCAATTGGAGTCGTGGTATTGTGTTGTGCACCATTAGAATGAGGAATAATATCAATTTCTTCATCTTGATAATCTCTCCAAACTGCTAAAATGTGTTCTGTAGCATCTAATAATTCTTCTTTATTTTTTGAAGTTAATCGAAGCGTTGACGCATACCAGTCTAAATATTCAATCTTTGTATGTTTATACTTTTTATTTTCGAGTTCAATAATTGGATGTGAGAACATCATCGGCATGAGGTGACTTCCGCCTTGGAAGTGTTCGTGATTCAAAATAGAGCCGCCTACAATAGGAAGTTCAGAATTAGAACCCACAAAGAAGCAAGGGAAACGATCGACAAACGCTAATAAATTTGCGTAGATTCTTCTTCCCATTTGCATAGGTTCATGATGTCCACAAATAACGATGCAGTGCTCATAATAATAAACGTAAGGTGAATATTGTAAGAACCAGTGTTCATCATTTAATGAAACAGGAATCATACGAATATTTTGTCGCGCAGGGTGATCATCTCTACCCGCATAGCCTAAATTTTCTAAGCATAATAAGCATTTAGGATAAGAGACATCTTTCTTTCCAACTAATTTAGCAATATCTGAGTTCTTCTTTTCTGGTTTAGAAAGATTAATTGTAATTTCTAAATAATTGGTGGGAAATTCTGCTTTCCAATATAGATTACGATCCACTGCGGTTTTTTGAATATAGTTGTTATAAATCTCTAACTGATACAAATAATCTAATGCGGTTTGAGGATTTTCTTGTTCTAAAGTAGTAAAGTGAGAAATTACGTCATTGGGCATAGGAGTAATCATTCCCATTACTTTTACGAGTAAGCGCTCAATTTCTTTATCATTATACGTGGTGTTCTCTTTTAAATAAGTTCTTAGTTCCTCTAATAACACATCCGGAACTTGAAGATTTTCGATTGCTTTTTCGTCAATTGAAGTATTCTCCATGCTCGTAAGATGAAAGAGGTCTAATAATTGATTCTGTACATAAATGGAATCAAATTCTTGTAAGCCCAACTTTACTTTTGCGTAGTAAAGAAGCTTTTGAATAATATGATGCAGTTCCATATTGAAATCCTCCATAATTATTATAACTGAAATTTTTTAGAAAAGTAATAAACTTTATGAAAAAAGCCCTTACATAAGTGGGCTTTTTCCATATAAGCCCTTATCAAATTTGATATGAGCGTTATTTAACTTCTAAGACGTAACGAATCCACATTGTTTGGGTTTCAAACGCTTTAATGCGCATGGATTCCAAAGGATTCTTTTTAAATTCTACCGCTAAAGAAGTATAAGGAACATTTTGTTTTCCGGTTGTTAAAAGAATATCTTCTGCTTCATTTTCATCATATAAATGAACCATTGGTGCATTGGAATAAATGTACATGGTTCTTGTTTGCTCTGGATTTGAAAGTGTGAAAGCAGGGCCTATGTAATCTTTTTCTAACACCCAGTCATGGTCATATTCAAATGGAATTTTTCCCTTTTGTCCAAGGGTACGTTTTTGTCTAAAATCAAAATATGGTGTAACTTTTTCTGCGCCAAGAATAATCTTTTCATGATCAATTGGTAAATAAATGGAAGAAGGAATGGTGACAAAATGGTCTGCCATTTTTGCTTCACCACCATCCATCATGAAATAAGGGTGGCTAGTAATATTCACCAAAGTATCTTGATCACAAGTTACCGCATAAATAGAAGTAAATTCTAATTGATCATCTAAAACGGTATAGGTGGCTGTGATTTTCATATTTCCATTAAAGCCGCCTTCTCCATCTTTTGAATAATAAGTAAAGGTAATGATGGCTTTATCTTCTTCCTCTTTTACTTCGTATTGGAAATTTTTAAAGGCAAAACCTTCTTTACCGCCATGTAAACAGTTGGCGTTTTCATTAACACCAACTTTATAAATTTTTCCATCTAGTTCATATTCAGCATTTTTTAAACGGCCACAAACACGGCCTACGGTTTTACCATAATAACGAGTGGTCGTTAGAAATGTATTACGATCTAATGGTGAAAGCGTCATTGGTTTTTCATAAAACCATTCGTAAATAGAGCCGCCAAAAGAACATAAGGTTAAGCGCATTCCTAAGCGGTTTGTGCATGTAATCCATGCAATCTCTTCATTGTTAAGTTTTGTTTTTTCAATTAAAATCTTCATAATTCATCGCCTGTTTTAATTTTATCAAAATTTGTAGAACAATACAAAAGCATTTCACGATTTTAGCAATATTATTTTTAAAGTAATTTTTTTGATACAAAATTTTTTTCTCCCTAAAAAAGAAAAAAGCTATGAACGTTTTTTTTCATAGCTTCCCTCATCTTATTCTTTTTTTAAAGTAGAGGTTTCTTCTTCTAAATGTGTCTTTTTCTTTCTTTTTTTCACGCATTCAGTTAGAAGGTATTCAATTTGTCCGTTAATTGAGCGGAAATCATCTTCTGCCCACTTCATTATTTCGGCATAAAGTTGATTAGAAAGACGAAGAGGGATTTGCTTTTTCTCTTCATTCATAATTAATAAATGGTTCCTGAATTTACGATGGGTTGTGCATCTTTATTTCCGCATAAGACAACAAGTAAATTGGATACCATTTGGGCTTTTCTTTCTTCATCTAAAGTAACAACATTATTTTCACTTAATCTATCTAAAGCCATTTCAACCATACCCACTGCCCCGTCAACAATCATTTTACGGGCATCAATAATCGCAGATGCTTGTTGTCTTTGTAACATTACCGCTGCGATTTCAGTAGCGTAAGCTAAATACGTGATTCTTGCTTCAATAATTTCAATACCCGCTTCTTTTACGCGTTCTTGAATTTCATTACGAATTCGTAAAGCAACGACATCGCTTGAGCCTCTTAAGCTACCTTCATCGGCTAAGCCATCACCCGTAGTGTCCACATTAGGCGCAACATCATAAGGATAAATACGTACCACGTTTCGTAATGCACTATCACATTGTAAGGATAAATATTCCTTGTAGTTATCAACATTGAATACTGCCTTAGCGGTATCCACAATTTTCCAAGTTACAGCAATGCCAATCTCTACTGGATTACCTAAACAATCATTAATCTTTTGACGGCTATTATTTAACGTCATAATCTTTAAAGATAAACGCTTATCACTACTAGAAAAATCAAAGGAAATCGTGCCTCCATTATTTCCCGGTAACGTAGCAGTACCAATGGTATTGACGTCACCACTTTGATTTAATTTGGTTTTGGCAGCAGGGTTAAAGCTTGAGCAAAACGGATTTACAAAGTAGAAACCATCTCCTTTAATCGTTCCCACATATTTACCAAATAATGTTAAAACTAAAGCTTCTTGTGGCTTTAAAATTCTTAATCCCAAAAGTGGAAACCAGCCAATACACATATAAACAATAGCAATAATCGTTGGAATCATTTGTTCTTTCGTTCCAAAGTATGCACATGCTGCAATCGCTACTATATAAAGTGCGAGGGTAATCAAAAGAACAAGCATTCCTCTCTTTTTTGTTGTATAAATTTTTTCTTCCATTTTTTCTTTCTCCTTTTACTTATATCTTAATGATATCATTATGATATCAAAAAATCAAGACATTCAATTTTCAACAAATTCAAAAATTCTGTCGAATAAGTAGACACAATGTGCGTCTTTTTTTATACGCATGGGAAAAAAATGGTAATATACAAATAGGGAGTGTGATTGTATGCCCAACTTATACAAGAGATTACGTAATCTTCGCGAAGACCATGACCTCACACAAAAAGACGTAGCTGAGCATTTAAAATGCAGTCGTACTGCTTATGAAGGATATGAACGAGGTTATAGAAATATTCCAGTAGAACATTTAATGAAGTTATCTGAACTTTATTCAGTATCAATGGAATATATTGTAGAGATGACAAACGATAAAAAGGGAATCAAATAATTCCCTTTTTCTTTTACTTTTTTCTTCTAATTATATAAAAGAAAACGCCTCTTTCGAGACGTTCTTTAACAATCATGGTGGTCCAAGCCGGGATTGAACCGGCGACACATGGATTTTCAGTCCATTGCTCTACCAACTGAGCTACCGGACCACAACTGGCGGATCTGACGGGAATCGAACCCGCGGTCTTCTCCGTGACAGGGAGACATGTTAACCGCTACACCACAGATCCATGATGAGTAGTGCGCTCATATATTATCCATGATTTACCATAAAAATGCAATAGATTTTTTAAGTTTTTTGTTCATCAATTTTTTCTAGTCGCTCTACTCGTGTAAAATACTATTTTATTAATCGTAAACATTAACGTTTCCCGCGACAATATCGACTGAATAATCTTCACGTGTATATAAATTCGAGAACGCATCTTCTGCCGCTTCCATAATACGAGAAGAAATTTCATCAAATTTTCTAACTAAAGCGTCTTGTGCACTATCCGCTTCTGCTTGTGAATAGAAATTTTTGGCATTATGTACGCTAATATGAACCGTAAATTTAACTTTGGGTGACCAAACACTTACCTCAACTTTGACATCTAACGACATCGTTCTCATGCCAGTAGAACAGGTTTCTCCCCCAGAAAATCTTGAAGCCACTTTACGCATGGCGCGGTCTACATCTCCTTGTGTGCTATAGCGAACGGATGGGGATGAAGATGAGGAAGAAGAACTATAACTGCTTTGGGAAGTACTTCTTCTTTGAGAGGATGTTGAGGTTCTCTTTCCTTTTCTAGGAGAACCATCCCAATATATAACGTCAATAATCGTCGCAACAATCCACAATCCACTTGCTAAAGTTAAGAAATTTTCAAAACTTGGCTTCCATACTAATCCATAAGCGCCCAATATCATAGCAATGGGATATAAAACGCCTAAAATTCTTGAAAATGTCGTACGATGCAATCCAAAAGCGGCAAAACAATAAATTGCAAATAAAACGATAACCACCCCTGCTACAATGTACGCAATCTTTTGTGTTTGTTCTGTTGACAAGCCATTTAAGCCCACCCCGATAAGGACGATAACCACACCTGCAGCAGCACCATATTCAAAAAAAGCATAAACGCCATATAGAATCGTAATAAATGATATAAGTCCCATTAAAACTCCTACCGCTTCGCCTGCAACTAAGGCAATAAGGCCGAACGATAGCGCTAAAAGCATGTTAATGATTGTATATAGTATTTTTTCTTTCATAAAAAAAGCCTCCAAATCATAAACAACTATACATTTTCAAAAAGAAAATGTCAATTTTTGCGTCATGGTTGAAGGCGATTTTTTATAATTTTTAAATATTCGTCGCTTTAATTTCAAAATAAGCTTGAGGATGCTTACATACTGGGCAAATTTGTGGAGCTTCTTTTCCTACATGAATATGTCCACAGTTACGGCATTTCCAAATGACAATACCATTCTTTTCAAAGACTTGACCTTCTTCTAAATTTTTGATTAATTGACGATATCGTTCTTCGTGTTCTTTTTCAATTTTTCCGACACCTTCAAATAGAATCGCTAATTCTTCAAAGCCTTCTTCACGAGCTTCTTTGGCCATTCTTGCATACATGTCGGTCCATTCGAAGTTTTCCCCATTTGCCGCATCTAATAAATTTTCTAATGTGGATGGCATACCATCGTGTAAAGCTTTAAACCAAAGTTTTGCATGCTCTTTTTCATTATCGGCTGTTTCTAAAAACAAACTAGCAATTTGCTCATATCCCTCTTTTTTAGCTTTTGAAGCATAGAAGGTATATTTGTTTCTTGCCATTGATTCGCCTGCAAATGCTTCTAATAAATTCTTTTCAGTTCTTGATCCTTTAAGTTTCATGATGATTCTCCTTTTTCCTTTATAATATTATTATAGGCTATTTTGATGTTCATTCAAAGATGAACGAAAAAATAAACTAAATTCTTATTTTTCAAATCTAAATATTTATTTCTCACTCTTTAAGACTACCTTACCATGAGTACCACCGATATAATTACCATCTAAAATAATAGGAATTCCATTAACCAAAACATGCCGAATACCTCCAGGAGTAAAATCAGGTCTTTTTTCATCTACTCTAAGAGTGTTAGGGTCAATGACTGTGATATCCGCATAGTATCCTGGTTTTAAATATCCCCGTTTGGGAATTTCAAAACGATCAGCAGTTGCCCCTGTCATTTTTCTAATTATTTTTTCATAAGGGATTCCATATCGTTTGGCTAAAAGAAGAAATTGAGGAAAAGTTTGAAAAGCCGCAATATTTTGTAACCCTTTTTCTTCTATCCATGCATCCGTCATGAAAATAGATAAATCATCTTCCATTAAAGTCCGAACAATATCTTCATTATAATATTTACCAAGGTAAATCCTTCCACTGCGATTGGACAAATCTACTAATTTTAAATACATATCTAAATTAGAACATTTTTCCTCTTGCGCGATTTCTGGGATTGTACGACCTTCATATTCAGGGTAATCATCAGAAATATACGCTACTAACATATCATCCCAATCTATCCCTAAAACTTTTCGATACATAAAAATAGTCATTTCTAATTTAAAGCGATTCCATGGCTTTTTAGCTTTTTCTGGACTGAGTTTCGCATACCAAGCGGGATAAATTACAGTAATAACAGACGCTCCATAGTGAAATGCATAATTATCAAACGTTAAAGGATAACCTTTCTTTTGCATTTGATGAAAAACAGAAAGCATTTTATTCTTCAACTTCCAACTTCTTTTTCCAACAAAAATTAAATGAGAATATTCGGTTTTACATCCTGATTTTTTTAATATATCAACAACTTCATCTAGTCCTAATTCTAAATGAGATTTTCGCGTGAAAAATGGGTAATCCGCAGAAACAGCTGAGCAAGAACGCGGATGAACTGTAAGAATACCACCATACTGCGCTATTGCTTTTGAAAAAGCAATTACTTCATCTTTTTTTGCATACCGATTTGGCTCGTACATAAATCCTAAAGAGCCTCCAAAAGCACCACCATCCATAGCTTCTTTCACAAAGTGTAATTCTTGTTCAATCTGCTCTTTTGTGAAAGGTGTAGAATCGTATCCCGCTATGCCCGCTCGAACAGATCCAAGACCGATTAATGGTACAAGGTTTACATATAATTTTCCCTCCGCTCGCATTTTGAAATCTGAAAAACTTCCAGGATGATTGGCTTCAAATAATCCTCCTCCTAATAAATCTTGAAAGGGTGTATTTGAAGACATTCCAAAAGAAGAAAAGCTACAGTTTCCCGTAATTTGGGTTGTTATGCCTTGTTCTAAAAAAGGACGAAAGAATTTTTCTGCATTAGGACGATCATAAAAAAAATCATTATGAGAATGAGCATCAATAAATCCTGGACAAACAAAGCAGCCCGTCACATCTATGGTTTGATCAGCTTTCTCGGAAATGGTTTTTTCAATTTTTATTATTTGACTGTTTTCTAAAAGAATATCGCCTTCCGTTGGCGCTGTTCCATTACCATCAAATAATATGCCGTTTTTAAGTAGTATTTTCATTGTTTTCCCCCATAAATAGTAAGTTAAATTAAAGTTATTAGTATATTAAAGATATCTCTTTCTTAAGATTGAACTATTATATTGCTCTACTTGTACTTACCTTTAATCATTACTAAAAACTTTTTAACAATATGAAACATTTTAACATGTTCATTTATTTTAATGCAATATTAACACATATGATTCGTCTTATTATATAAAAAAAACGTAGCCGAAGCTACGTGAATTTTCTTGGTTGCGGGGGAAGGATTTGAACCAACGACCTCCGGGTTATGAGCCCGACGAGCTACCAGACTGCTCTACCCCGCGATGGGTAAACATATTTAAATCAAAAACTGGCGGAGACAAAGAGATTCGAACTCTTGCGGGACTGTTCATCCCCTATCGGTTTTCAAGACCGACCCCTTCAACCACTTGGGTATGTCTCCATAGAAGATGGTGGACCCACTAGGACTCGAACCTAGAACCAACCGGTTATGAGCCGGGAGCTCTGACCATTGAGCTATGGGTCCGTCCTAAATAAAATAATGGTAGCTGCGGGGGGATTCGAACCCTCGACCTGCCGGGTATGAACCGGCCGCTCTAGCCAACTGAGCTACACAGCCAAATAAAACGTAATGGTGGAGCCGACGAGGATCGAACTCGCTACCTCCTGCGTGCAAAGCAGGCGCTCTCCCAGGTGAGCTACGGCCCCTTAGCAAGTTACGCTAGTATATTTTAGCCGTTTTCTTCTTATAGTGCAAGTATTTTTTTATAATTTTTCGCGGTTTTTTTACAAATAATTGCTCCGCGCCTTGCCTATTTCACCTTTTCGTTCGTCATTTTATTTTTCAATAATGAAAACCTCTTTAGTTTGATGGTGAGCTATAAAGCAATCAGGGACTAAAGAGGCTATTTCTATTCTATGTTAAAAATGTAAACTTTATTCTTTTTTCTTTTTATCTTGTTCAATTAAGTCTTTTAAAGCCCCAATAGCGACTTTAATGGCCATTTCGGTATCATGAACTTGTTTATTTTCTAATCCACGTTTCGCTCTTTCTTGGTTCGCTACAACTAAGAAACAAGAGCCTACACGAACGTGAAGATAACTCGCTACAATAAATAAAGCAGCGGATTCCATTTCACTCGCCTTACAACCTAACGCACACCAAGCATCCCATTTCGATAAAAGTTCATCTTTGTTAGGAAGGGTTTCTGGACGATGTTGGCCATAAAAAGCATCTTTACATTGCACTACGCCAATATGATGACGAACTTTTAAGTTTTCTGCTGAATGCTTTAAAGCGGTAATGATTTCATAATCCGCAACTGCAGGATATTCAATCGGCGCATATTCTTTGGAAGTTCCTTCAAAGCGAACAGCAGCTTGAGCGATGACTACATCGCCTCCCATAACATCTAAATCCATGCCACCACAAGTACCAACGCGAATGAATGTGTGAGCGCCATTTGCCACTAACTCTTCTAAAGCGATGGATGCAGATGGACCACCAATACCCGTTGAAGTTACCGAAACTTTTACGCCATTTAAATAGCCCGTATAAGTAACGAATTCCCGAGAATCGCCCACTAATTTAGCATTTTCAAAATGTTCGGCAATTTTTGCACATCTTTTTGGATCACCTGGAAGAATGACATAGTGACCAATATCTTCTGGTCCTACACCAATATGGTATTGTTTTCCGGATCCTTCAGTATAATCTATCATAATCTAACCTCTTTCTTTTCCTTTTAGGAAAGCACTTTCATAAGCATTATATCACATCTTTCTTTTTTCCAAAACTTAAAAAAATAATAAGCAGAAAAAAAGATAAGAAATCTTCTTTAAGAAAGAAAAAAGTCCAATGCTTTTTACATTGAACTTCATTAACCTCATGGTCGGGAAAACAGGATTCGAACCTGCGACCCTCTGGTCCCAAACCAGATGCACTACCAAGCTGTGCTATTTCCCGAGATGGCGCGCCCAGCAAGAATCGAACTCGCAACCTTTAGATTCGTAGTCTAACACTCTATCCAGTTGAGCTATGGGCGCATGCTCATATATAATAGCATAATCGCCACAAAATACAAGCGAAACTTTTAAAAATTTTTGGAGGTTCCTGACGGAGTCGAACCGACGCTCATTGAGTTGCAGTCAATTGCCTTACCACTTGGCTAAGGAACCGTTGCTTTCGCAAGCGGTATAATAATATCATACCTCATAATTTTTCGCAATACATTTTTATTCAAATAACGTGTAGAACATGAGAAAAAATCGTGAATTCAAAGAAGAATTCTATTGAATTTTGACGAATTGATTTTGTTCCATATTCTTAAAATAACCATGAAAAAAAAGACAATTCACAAGGAACTGCCTTTTTGCTTTTTATTTATTGGCTAAGCGACGGCGAATCTTTAATGATTTTTGTTTTTTAATAAGCATTAATAATCCGATTACAAAAGCACCAAACACGACGATGAGTAAGAAGATATAATATGGCATCATGTTGGTATAAGCACGAATTTGTCCCCACATAATGATGACATCGTCGTTAGCGGAGCCAAAGTCATTCATAATGGCGCAGCGCGCAATGATTTCTTGAGAAGGATATTGCGTTTCTAAAAGATTCGCATTTTCTTCATAAGGATAAACGACCATGCTTCTTCCTTCACTGACATTACCACTAAATAAGTGACTTAAGTCATAAGCTTCACCTAAGCCTAATTCATCAACATCAATTTCGGTCCAATAAGTGGTATTAGTAGGAAGAATATCGGAGATTTCTTCCTCGGCTTTACATTGATAAGCTTTACCTTCATAAAGAACAATGCTACCTTCTACTTCGCCTTCTTCTTCATCTTCATATGCACCGTGATAGGTAGCGCCTTCAAAATATTCGCCCACGCCATACCAATCGGTCACTAAGTCAAAAACATCATCACAAGCGATAAATGAAGTATAGCCAATGTAGTCCATATTTCTCGCTGCATTTTCTGGACGAGATAAGAAATCAATGAATTTACAAGCTAAGTCTTTATTTCCTCCTTTTGGTATTGACCAGCCGTCATACCAAACGTTACTTCCTTCATCAGGGACATAATAAGCAAGTTCTTTATCCGCTTCTTCTCTAGCGTTATCAATAGAGAATACCGCATCGCCCGACCACGCTAAATTCATTTTGATTTTTCCAGTAACGATATCATTTTTACCATTATCTACTTCAAAACCGAAGATGTTATCTTTCAAAGAAATGAGTTCTTTTTTCACAACATCAATATAAGGAGCGTAGTTTTCTTCGGTAATCAAAATATCAAATAAGTCTTGAATGACTTGGTTATAACTGGCCCGAACTTGTGCTTTTTCTTCTTCAGTTGTCGCGTTTTCTAACGCCGCTAAATAAGCTTCTCTAGCCGGATTTAAAATGTCTTCTTGATTGGTGATAGGAGAACCTGAATACGCATGCATTAAACCAACGACAAAGGTATCACGCATAGAGTTTTTAATGGAAATCGTATTTTTATACGTTTCATCCCAGAAAACATTCCAAGATTTTACGTCTTCATTAATGGTATCGGAGCAATTTGGATCATAAACAACCCCTAAAGTTCCCCACATATAGCCAGCTGAATATTGATCTAAAGAGGTTTCTTTTTCCCCATCACCATCGATATCGACCATCATGCTCGCTAATTTACTACGAACTTCTTTAGAAGCATAGGTATCATAGTTTGGACATAATTCTGAAATAGAAAAGGGTTGCACTAGACCTTCACGTACCATTTTTTGAATCATGTAATCGGAAGTACAGATTAAATCATAGGTACCTTCGGGTTGTAAAGTAAATTGGTTGTACATGGTTTCGTTTGTATCATAGGTTTGATAAGAAACTGTACAATTGTATTCTTTTTTGAACTCTTCAATTAATTCTTCATCAATATAATCTTGGCAGTTATAAATAACGAGGTGGTTTTCTCTTTTGCTTGCTTTATCGTTACTTGAACAAGAAGCAAGTCCACCAATTAAAAGAAGAAGTCCAGGAACTAGTAAAGTGATTTTTTTCATTGTATGAACCTCCTTACCGTCTTTTAATCGTCATTTTAGCACGACGATTATTGTAAACTGTATTTCCTACAACGACCACGAGTACGACTAAGAAGATAATCGTTGTTAATGCCCGTACTTCCGCAGGAATTGGGTGTTTGGCAATCATCTTTTGAATGTAAGTTGAAATCGTTTCAAAAGATGGTTTTTTCAAATATTGAGTAATCACAAAGTCATCTAAAGACAAAGTGAAAGAAATCATAAAGCCGGAAAGAATACCGGGAATAATTTCTGGTAAAACGACTTTATATAAAGCATAACGAGGTTTAGCGCCTAAATCTAACGCTGCTTCATAGGCAAAAGGATCCATTTGTTGAAGCTTGGGTTTGACGTTTAAATAGACAAAGGCAATGGTTAAAACGACGTGACCTACTAAAAGCGTAAAGAAGGAGAACGATAAAGATAAAGAAACGGCTAAAACCGCTAAAGATAAAGCGATAACAATTTCCGCATTCACAACAGGAAGTTGATTCATCGTTTCTATCCATTTTCTTGCTTTTTTAGAGGAATAGAATGCGCCTACCGCCCCTAAAGTTCCTAAGATGGTCGACACAATTGCGCTTGTAACGGCAATAAGTAAAGTATTCCATACCGCTTGCATTAAATCTTTATTTTGAAAAAGTTTTACATACAAATTGAAGGAAAAACCATTCCAGTTTCCTACTTGAACCGTATCGGTAAAAGAGAAAATAATTAAAACTAAAATCGGTAAATACATTAAAAGAAGAATGATGTATATATAAGACTTAGCAAATATTTTCCATCTTTTTTCTTTTCGCGCTTCTCTTTTTAATACGATAGCGCCCGAACTTAAACCATGATTTCCATAGGTTTCATTGGCTCTACGGGCAATTAAATAGAAACTCGCAAAGAATAGTAACAAAATAGCGAGTGAAAGTAAGATAGTCGCTACGGCACTGATTTGCTCGGTTAAACCTAAATAAAGCATGACATCCATACAACCGACGGACAAAAGAATCGTTAATACTAAGAAAAGCGATTGATGCTTAAAGAAGCATGATAAAAAAGAAGATTTTTTCTTTACCATATAGACTCCTTTCCCTCGTCATCTTTCGAGAATTTACGAGAAATCCAAACGCTTAATAGGATTAAAAGAAGCATAATTAAAGCCATGAATGAACCAAAGTTCCAATCGGATTGATTGAAATATAAGTCGATATAGCTACCAAATAATACAACGTTATATTCAGACAATAAGTCAGAAATAACATAGGATGAAAGCGTAGGCATAAAGACCATCGTTGCCGCGGAAATAATACCTGGCATCGTCATCGGTAAAATGACTTTGATAAAGGTTTGAAAAGAGTTCGCACCTAAATCTTTACTGGCTTCAATTTGGCTACGATCCATTTTAAGCATTGTGGTATATAAAGGCAAAATTGTAAAAGGAAGATAGTTATAAACTAAACCAATAATGGTCACGAGTTGTGGATAACTACCACCGGATAAATTGATCCAAGAAAGTAAATCACGCGTTGCCCCTGTACGGATAACAAAGTTAATCCACATTGGCATAATGAAAAGTGTGACTAAAACCGCAGATTTATTAATCTTTTTGTCGGCTAAAAAATAAGCGACAGGATAACCAATCAACAAACATAACACTGTGTTAATAATTCCATATGTTAAGGAAATTAATAAAACATTTAAATTCGTAGAATCAGAAAAGAATTTAGTAAGATTAGCAAAAGTAAAATGTCCCGTTCCTTTATCGGTGAAAGCGTAAAAAACAATCAAGAATAAAGGCGTAATGACAAATAAAAGAAAGAATAAAATATACGGAATGGATAGATATTTCCGCTGAAATCTAAATTTCATAACGTGCAATATCTCCTTTTAGGGTTAATTTCATCTTTTCTTTCTTTACACTGATGCTTACTTTATCAAATTCATTCCAAGTCCATTCGGTATCAACGACAAAGTCATCTTCATCTTCGGTACGTACCACTAATTGATAGTGATCACCAATATAGACCATTTCAATAATTTCACCGATTAAATTACCCGCTTCTAAATCATCGCTAATTTCGATAGCGTTCATTTCAATTTCCACGGTCACATCCGCGTCGGTAAAATCATATTTTTGTCCGGTAGATGCTACAACATAACCATCTTCATCAATATGAGAATCTTTGACTAAAGTGGTCACATCGGCATCCCAAGTCGCTTCAGCAAAGCAAACTTGGTTATTTTTATTAATGTAGCCTTCAAATACGTTCGTAGAGATAGCTCTTTTCATAATATGAATTAAATCGGGTTCGATTTTTAAGCCGACTTCAATACCGACAGGATATTGTAAAGTGGATTGAATGGTGACTTCATTCTTTCCTACCATGATGGTGTATTGATAGTGAATACCTTTAAAAATGCAGTTGGTAATTTTTCCAACGACATTGCCTTCTTCTTTTTTCACCATGACGACGTCTTCAGGACGAACGACAACGTCCACTTTTTCATGGAGTGGGAAATCATCAACACAATCCCATACTTTTCCTAAGAAACGTACTTTCTTTGGTCCATACATTGCGCCCACATAGATATTGGATTCACCAATAAAGTCCGCAACGAAAGCATTGGCAGGTTCGTTATAAATATCGGCTGGTGTACCAATTTGTTGAATTTGACCGTCTTTCATAACGACGATCGTGTCGGACATTGTTAAAGCTTCTTCTTGATCATGTGTAACATAAATAAAAGTAATACCTAATTTCCTATGCATTTCCTTTAATTCAAGTTGCATTTCTTTTCTCATTTTAAGGTCTAATGCCCCTAAAGGCTCATCTAATAAAAGAATTTCTGGTTCGTTAACAATTGCACGTGCTATGGCAACACGTTGTTGTTGACCTCCAGAAAGAGTCGTAATATCACGAGATTCAAATTGCTCTAAATCAACAATGCGAAGGGCTCTTACGACTTTTTCATCAATTTCTTTTTGGGTTAAATGCACCCATTTTGTTTTTTCATGCCCATGACGATCCTTCACTACTCTTTGGACTTTCTTTAATTTAAGACCAAAAGCAATATTGTCATATACGTCTAAATGCGGGAAAAGCGCATAACGTTGAAATACCGTATTGACCGGTCTTTTATAAGGAGGAAGACTGGTAATATCTTCTCCATTTAAAAGAATTTGTCCTTTCGTTGGGATTTCAAAACCAGCAATCATCCGTAAAGTTGTTGTCTTTCCACAACCCGATGGACCTAAAAAGGTCACAAATTCACCCTTATTGACATAAAGGTTAAAGTTTTCCACTGCTGTAAAACTGCCATATTCCTTGTTTACACCAATGAGTTCAATAATCACATTTTCTTTTTTCATTCTGTTACCTCTCATTGTGGGATTTTTATTCATCCACTTACTTGTAAAAACATGAGAAAATTTTTAGCTGTTTTTGGGCTTGCTTTTTCTTTCAATTTTCACGAGAAAAATAATAAAGAAAATGAAACAAAAAATCAACGTTTTTTTTTAAAATTTTTTTCACCCTCTTTTTTTAACGCTTTTTTTGCAAATCAAAATATTGAAAAAAGTCCGATAAACACTGGATTTTTTCATGTTTTTTTAGTTCATTTTTTCTTTAAAAATTTTTTTGTCTTTTTCTTGTTATTTTCTTTTCATTTTGCTACACTAAATCGAGAACAAAAAAGCAAGAAAAAAGGGAGGAAAAATTATGAAGAAAAAATTAGGTACATTTTTATTCATTATTTCTAGCATTTTTTCATTATCAAGTTGCCAAGATAAAAAGGATAAAATCATCATTGAAAGAGAAGAAAATATTACTGACTTCATTAAGCTTTCTTCTACCGATTATGGGACAATGATTCGAAATAAGCGTAGTTTTATTTTAACTTATGGTAGTCAATGTGTATGCTACACAAATTTTAAAGACGTATTGCGTAACATTATGAAGAATAATGACCTTCGTATGTATGAAATGAATATTAATGATCTTGATAAAGTGGTTTCTTATAAAGAAGTTAAGACATATGATCCTGGACTTCTTCTAGTGCAAAATGGCATTATTCAATATAGTTTTGATGTTAATAAAAAATGGGAAAAAGAAATCTATGCTTCGGACATGAATAAAGCCGCTCAATCCGTTAAAAAAAATCTAGAAAAATATTGCTATTTTAACAGCCCCTTCTATGAAGTCAATAAAGAAAAAGCATTAGAAAAAATTAATAGTAAAGAAACCGTCTATATTTATTACATGAGGAATACTTGCTCTGATTGTAAATTATTTCATCGCTACTTCTTGAACGATTGGATTTTAAAGGGACAATACGATCCAACGAAAAAGATTTACAATTTCGATATTGACCCCTATCGTGAAGTTGACGAAGCATACAATGAAACGGAATCTTATATTGAGTTTAAGAACACTTTTCAACTCTCCGTTGCTGGTAATCCTCATTTTGGTTATAAAACCGGCGTAGTCCCAACTGTTCAAAAATACGAAAATGGTCAATTAATAAAAATGGCGGTAATTTATAACGATGATATAAATATGGAAAACATGACCGTTGTATCAGGTTATTATAAAGATGCCCCATTCTTAAATAAAGGTTTTGAGGATGAGTTAGACTATCGACAAAGTACTACTCCCTTCTATCAAGAAAAATTTTTAGAAGTCATTGACGAAAAAAAGTGAGGTTTTGCCTCACTTTTTTGCATAATTGTTTACGATATATAGCACAAGTGTATTCGTTAACTCAGTTGCAATTTCTTCATGATGGTTAACGATATAATTAGCTTCTTCTAAACGATCATGAAATAGAATTTCCATTAGCGCAACATGATCTGCAGTGGCGTTTTTAATTTCATATAAGTGGTTTCCATCTTTTACACCACGAGAAGAAAAAGGCAAAGCATCAGCTAAATGCTCTTGTAAAAATTGACCAAAACCATCCGCTTTCTTTTGATAAGTTTCAAAGCCACTTCCGCCACCAGCATTAGAATGAAGCGCAAGATGGATATCTCTTTTCTTTTGATTACTTTGTTTCACAGAATTAGATAATGATAAATAATTTAAATTGGCTTCCACATCAATAAATTGATATTGTTGTAATTTTGCATACATAAGCTCTGCTATCTTATTCATATGCTCTGCTTCGGTTCCTAGCTGATTCGCATAAGAATTCCATGTTTGCACAGAAGGATTCAAATAGATGGATACTGTATCAATTTCTAACGTTTCTTTTTCAGCCAATGCATTTGCCTTTATCTCAATAATTGATTTGAATTCATCAAAAGTAAAATGCTCATTGAAATGAATTTCTTTTTTACTCTTAATGGATGAGCCTGAGAATAATAAAGAAAAAAGTAACAGGAAAGTAAAGCGACTTCTTTTCTTTCTACGTTCTATATTTGTGTTCATCGTTTTTTCCTCCTTTTTGTACATTTATACTAGCAGAAAGCCCATATTTAATCTACAAGTTGTGGCTGGATAAAAATGCCAAAAAAGAAGTTGCCTTTTTAGACAACTTCTCAATTTTTTAAAGTTTAGTAATAACTAATACTGCGTTAGTGGTGCCGCTATTTAGCGTTAAAGTTCCAGTAACCGCTACTACAATGAGTTCAATTGTTGTACCAGCAGTTAAGTTTAAAACGGTTTGGTAATTGGTAATGAAACGACCATCACTTATTGCCGTAGTAGTTTGCGCATTGTTGGTTCCATTAATTCTTAATCCAATCGTAGCAGTAGTCGCACTATTAGCGGAAACCATATAATCAATGCGATATAAGCCCGCTTCGATAATAGTTGCTATATTATTAGCAAAGTTAATGTTTTGATTTCCTACTAAAGTTAATGGGATTACCGTATCTGCCGCTGTTATCGTCTGTGCAGTTTGATTTTGTGCATCGATATATGTGGGTGTCACAGCAGTTCCTGGTTCTCCTTGAGGAATCGTAAAGTTTAAAATCGCATTTTGGGCGGTTCCTGTATTCGTTACAGTTGCGGCAGTACCTGGCGCACCTGTCGTAGTGGTCCCAATTGTAATGGTGGCATTTTCCCCTGCTACACCCTGTGGCCCTTGCGCTCCAGTAGGACCTCTTAAGCCATAACAACAACCACAGTTTTGGTTATAATAACACACGAATTGCATCTTCCTTTCTGGTTATTTTATGTTTATGCATTTCGTTATTTTTGCTAATTTATTCTTAGAAAAATGGGTTATTGCTATAATAAAATGTGTTTTTATCCTTGGAGTTTATTGCTTTACACTATTTTGAATTCTTTCAGTAATCTTTTGACATCTTTCATAAAGTGCTTCTACATCTTCACCAATATGGAAGGTACCATTTTCATATAAAATCTTACCATGTACCATGGTTAAAATAACGTTTTGTTTTGAACCACTATAAACGATGTTTTTTTCAATATGATTAATGGGCTGCATATTGGGTTGATGTAAATCAATCATGATGATATCCGCTTCTTTGTTGATATCTAAAACATCAGCGTCATATAAGCCCATGGCATGTGCTCCACCAACAGTAGCCATTTTTAAAACGTCGATAGCGTCCATAGCGCTTGCATCTTGTAAAGAAAGCTTCTGCAATCCAGTAACTAAAAACATTTCTCTAAACATATCTAAAGCATTATTACTCGCCGGTCCATCGGTACCAATGGCTAAGTTTAAACCATATTTTTGCATTTCAACAATTGGTGCAATACCGCTTGCTAACTTCGTATTAGAACCTGGACAAGTAATCACAGAAACATGTTTTTCTTTTAAAATTTCTAAATCATGAGGGGTCATACTTACACAGTGATAGCAACCACCGCCATAATCAAATAAGCCCAAATCATCAAATAATTCCGTTGGTGTTTTTTGATAACGAGATTTACATCCTTCGACCTCATGAGGCGTTTCACTTGAATGCGTAAATACTGGCTCATGAAGTTCATGAGATAATTTTGATAATTCTTCTAAAATCTTATAGTCCGTTGTATATTCCGCATGAAAACCTAATCGGTATTGAATTAAAGGCGAAAGATGGTTGAGTAACTGATAGTTTTCTTTCATAATACTCACCGACTCTGTAAAGTTATTCACGCAACCTAGAATTACGGTTTTAAAGCCAGTATCTATGGAAGCTTTAGCAATCATATGGGGTTGCATGTACATATCAAAGTTAGCGGTAATTCCACTCGTTAAATATTCTAAAATGGCAATTTTGGAAAGTTCATAAATATCATTAGGTGTTAATAGGTCTTCTAAAGGAAAAACTTTATGAAATAGCCACTCATTTAAAGGTAAATCATCAGCGTAACTTCTAAGAAAGGTCATCGCAGAATGCGTATGGGCGTTTTTAAATCCAGGCATTAAAAGATTACCCTTACAATCAATGGTGCGATCAAAAGCTTCATCCGTATTTCTTGCTGGTCCCACATACGTAATTAAATGGTCTTTAACCTCTAATTCACCAAAATAAATTGGTTCATTTTCTTTCATCGTTAAAATGCGTGCATTAACAAAACGGATTTTCATAAACATCCACCTTTCTTTTTAAGAATTTTAACATATTTGTAACAAATTAAAAAGAAGAAAAGCCTAACTTACTGCTCTTCTTCTCTTTTCTTTATTTCTTTAATATATCTAAAATCTCTTTTGGATTATCAACAATATAATCCGCTTTGCATGCTTGAAGAACTTGACGCGTTCTAAAGCCCCAAAGCACACCAATCTTATCGATTTTTGCATTGGTTGCGGTTAACATATCTACATCAGAATCACCCACAAAGATGCAATCTTTGGGTTCCACTTTTAAATCACGCATGATTTCAAATAAAGCAGTGGGATTGGGTTTAATTGGAACGCCTTCTCTTTGTCCTAAAACAACATTAAATAAATGTAATCCGTAATAGTGATCAACCACTCGTAAGGTATCTTGATGCGGCTTGTTGGATAAAAGACCAATTAAAATATTTTCTCTTTGAATTTCTTTTAAAGCATCAATCATGCCATCATAAGGACAAGTTTTTATCGATTGACGAACGGTATATTCTTTCATATACACGTCCAACACTCTTTTCTTTTGCTCGTCGGTACAATCTAAACCTTTGGTGGCGCGTTCCACCATAATTTTAACACCGCTTCCAACGAAAGCTTTCGTTTCTTCTACACCATGTGTAGGTAAATTTTCACTTGCTAATGCGATATTTAAAGAGTCTGTAATATCTTCAATCGTATTTAATAGCGTTCCGTCTAAATCAAAAATAATGGCTTTATACATATTTATCACTCCGTTCTTAATGCGATAACTGGATCTTTCTTTGCTGCCATGGAAGCAGGAATAAGTCCACTAATAAAGGTTAGCACCATACTAATTAAAAGTAAAATCAAAGCGTGTAAAGGATTTAAAATTGCTAGATTCATCGTCAAGCTTGGACCGGCTAAATTACGGATGATTAAATTAATGGGGAAACACAAGATAAACGCTACAAACACACCTAGTAAGCCCGCCACAAAGCCAATGAGAAGCGTTTCAGCATTGAAGACACTAGAGACATCTTGCTTTCTTGCTCCTAAAGAACGTAATACACCAATTTCCTTTGTTCTTTCTATAACTGAAACATAAGTAATAATTCCAATCATAATAGAAGAGACCACTAAAGAAATCGCAGTAAACGCAATCAAAACATAGCTTATAATATCTATTAATTGTCCAATCGTCGATGAAAATACACCCGCTGCATCGGTATAAACAATTTTTTGTCCTTTATGCGTATCTCCTTCATTCCACGCATCTAAATATTGATTCACTTGTCGTTTTGCAGGAAAACTCTTCGGATAGATAATAATCGAGGAAGGCACATCACTTGCACCAATCTGTTGTTTAGCACTTTCTAAAACATAATCAGTTAAGAAACTCGCGCTTGGTTGATCTCCAGTAATATATGCACTATATAATGATGTCATCACAAGCGTTGGAATTTTATAAGCATTTCCTCCATTTTTTTCAATAATTTCTTTAAACTGTGTATTTGATTCATAAATGTCTTTATAATCACCAAATAGATACATGCGATTATTATTTTGTTTATTCGCAATTTGGGATGCTTTGGCGTTATTTATGAATGTTTGTGTTAAAGAAGGAAGATAAAGAATTCCTGTATTAAATAAATCTAAAGGCGATTCTTCATTTAATCGTAACACACCCACAATTTTTAAAGTCATATCTTCATCAGTTTCATAATGAATGGATTGATAATAGTTTGCTAAATCATTGGTGACATTTTCATTGTATTTTGCGGGTAAATAATAAGAAGCCTCTCCACTAGAAGAAATGTCTTGAGGTTCATAATACTGATCGTTAGGAATCACTTTAAATTCCACACCTGGTTTAGTTTCATCTTGGTAAATTAAATCAGCAAAAGAAATCGTAGAAAGGTTTTTGCCTTCTTCATCTAAATAATTAAGTCCTAATGCTTTTAAAGTATTTACATTAATACGATTCTTTTGATCCACGATTAGTGCCACTTCATTTTGGTTCTTCGGATAGTTTCCATAAATCACATCATAAGTATCTTGAATAAAACTTGTATTATCCATAGCTTCCTGGAACACAGTTGATGAAGTTCCCGTGAACATTTCCGTCATGCTCGGCGAGGAGGAAGAGGATGAGGAAAAATCAACAAATGTATATTTATTGCAATGTTTAGAAATAATGTTCATTCCTCCTGCGTAAGAGAATTGAATGCTATTGGTTAAACGATTGTCATCACTTTTTGCAAGGTCTTTTTCATAAAAATCTTTGACATAATCCACATATTCTTTATCAATTAAGTTCATATGAATAGCCTGTGCTGCTGTTTCTGTAGGATCATAAATATGTAATTGATCATCATCAGGAAATTTATCTTGATTTTGATTCGTAGAAGGCACCATATTTTCCATTGCAGAATAATCCGCAGCAAAACGAGAAATCGTAACTGGGTAGCCACTTAACATATCATTTTGCATCTTATTTACATAGTTCGTAAAGCCATTACTGACGGATAACACTAAGGCAATACCAATAATACCAATACTTCCAGCAAAGGAAATCATGAAAGTTCTTCCTTTTTTCGTTAATAAGTTTTTAAAAGAAAGAGATAAAGCCGTTAAAAAAGACATTTTTGCATCTTTTACTTTTCTAGTTTCTTCTTTTATTTCTTCTATTTGATAAGGATTAGAATCATCTTTTAATTCGCCGTCTAATAAACGAACAATTCTTGTAGCGTATTGATAAGCTAAATCTGGGTTATGAGTAACCATAATGACAAGGCATTCTTTAGAGATTTCTTTTAGAATTTCCATGACTTGCACACTAGTTTCGGAATCTAAAGCACCGGTAGGTTCATCCGCTAAAATGATATGTGGTTCATTAACGATTGCTCGAGCAATCGCAACTCTTTGCATTTGGCCACCGGATAATTGATTAGGAAGTTTACGAAGTTGATCTTCAAGACCCACTCTTTTTAAAGCTTCAATCGCTCTTCTTTTTCTTTCTTCTTTTTTTATGCCTGAAATCGTAAGTGATAATTCAACATTTTCTAAAACAGTTAAATGTGGAATTAAATTGTAACTTTGGAAAACGAAACCAATTTCATGATTACGATAAGTATCCCAATCTTTATCTTTATATTTTTTCGTGCTGATTCCATTAATCAATAAATCACCCGTCGTATATCGATCTAAACCACCCACAATATTAAGAAGTGTTGTTTTTCCACATCCAGAGGGCCCTAAAATTGCCACAAATTCACTTTGCCGAAAAGAAATAGAAATACCTTTTAATGCTGGTACCACTTGGGCACCCGCTTGATAATTCTTTGTTATATTTTTTAGTTCTAACATAACGTCACCTTCCTCATCTTTGCTTACTTAACTTCTTTTTCTATGAAAAAGAAATCCAAGTGATTTAAGATTAAAAAAAAGTTTCTTATTTGTCAATAAAAATAATGTCACTACGAGATGAAGTTTTGTCTTTTCCTTTATTTCTTACTTCCCTTTTTCTTATGTGATTCGGGGATTAAAAACTTTTTTAAACTTTTTCCCTTTTTTCCTTTACTTTCTTCTCTATCTTCGGTAAAATAATAACGCTACTTAAATGGCGGTTATGGTGAAGTGGTTAACACATCTGGCTGTGAACCAGACATTCGTCAGTTCGATTCTGATTAACCGCCCCATTATAGAAGCGTTAGTTTGATACAGTAAAATGTATTAAACTTTTTTTATTTTTACGATAGTTTGATTCTTACCATAGGTTCGAACTTGTTAACTATAATACATATAATTTTTAAATTTGTGCATTTTTGAAATTTTATACACTTACGATTAAACGATTATATTAATAAATGAACGATTATGGGAACTATTGAACGTTTACTATTTTTTAGTTATACCTCATCAAAAATATCAAACAATCTCCTAACGGGAAAGAAACAACGATAGCAACTGCTTTAACTAGTGGCTATTTTTTTGTTTTGCATTCCGATTTCTGCGCCTATCATGTTATAATTGCTTTGGAAGATTAAATAGCATAAACGAACTTTCTTATATAGATTTCCTAAAGGAGTGATTATTTTGCCAGATTTAGATAAAAGAGAAGAAGCCTTTAAAGCAAGCAATAAGAAGCATCAAAAATTATATGACCACTATGTTGAGGCTTTTAAGCAAGAGCCAATCTTTTGCTTGTGTCTTAAAAAGAATGTTTTATCAGATGAAATGAAGCCAATTACTACGCTCGTGTTTGAACCAACGGAAGACATGCCTTTTTGGAAATTATGCACAATTGGCGCTAGCGACTACCTAATGCCTGAGCGTGATATCGGCTGGGCAAGAAAGGCAAACCAACGCAACGAATACATGATGCTTATCGATCCAAAAGTCGAAATCAGCCAAGAGAAAACGGAATGGCTATTGCTCAACTCATTGCTCTGGGCAACTGCTGAATATGCCTTTAACGCAAAAGAAAACATTACGGTTTCCGCTACAATTGATATGCAGATCAAAGGAAAATATTGCGGGACTGTTATATTGCTACCCGAAATATTTAAATCGCCAAGCATAGTTAAGTGCTTCATTTCCAAGCGCAAATACATAAGCATATTCCAGGTAATGCCAATTTCTAGAGAACTGCTTAGCAAAAAGCTAAGAAAAGGTACCAATGGAATTTATTGGCTGATGGAACAATTCTATACGCACGACGACGATTATCATTTAATTGCGTCAAAGCCTTTAACAGAACTTTAATGCGTAAATTTTTGAGGAGGTGAGCAATCTATGGAAGACAAAAACTTTCTTTCTAAAATCATAAAAGAAATATGCAACGAAAATTTAATCCCACTCGGAGTTTTTCAAAAGGGGAATTCAAGGTTATATCTAGACGATAATGGCTATTTTTTCACTGTTATAGAATTTCAGCCATCGAGTTGGACTATAGGGACTTATTTAAACATAGGCCTTACTTTTTTATGGAACCAATCAGATGCTTTATGTTTTGCCTTTTCAAGACAACTAGCTGCAAGATATGGAAAATTTGTTGAATACAAAAACGAGGCACAATTCAGGGCAGAATTGAAAAAATTGATAAAAGTTGCAACGGAAGAAATTCTGTTCTACAGAAAGTTAAGAAATCTCAAATTTGCAACGAAGTGGATGTGCTCATATGCAAGCAAATATGACGGAGGAGAATATCAAAAATTTAGTCTTTCTCTTGCTAACATTTGCTTGCTGAATGGCGATACCAAATCTGCTAAGTTTTATTATGATAAATATTTAAGTAGTGCTGATTCGAAAGGGCAAACTGTTCTTCATAATTTAAGCATTGAGTCCTTACTCTCTAACATCAAGGCAACTAGGGAAATGTGGCACTGCAAATCATCAATGAAAAAAATGCCCTTTTCCCAAGTTTACGATAATTAGTGCACTAGCCTTCGCTATTTACAAATCAAAAACAAGGGTATGCAAATTCGCTCTAAGGGTATGCACTTTTTAGATAGGGGTATGCAAAATTTCATTGCCTAGGGTATGCATTGTATCAATATTGGTCATCAGACCCATTATAGAAGCGTTAGTTTGATACAGCAAAAATATGTCAAGCTATTTTTGTTTTTAGGATAGTTCAATACCTACCATTAGTTTGAACTCACGAACTTTGATACACTAGAAGACGATTCATATGGATTTTGTAGCTCTTTTTAATAAGAATTTATAGATGTTAAATGTCAACGATTGAATGTTTATCCTACCAACAATTGGATGCCATTCATAAAAAAATAATGATAGGGGTGCCAAATGACACTTCTTATATTTATATCTAGTTGTTAGAATATTTTTAGTATTTAAAGGAGCTATTTGAAATGAAAAATAAAACTTTATACTGTCTTTTGTCCTTCCTTTGTTAATTCCTATGAGCAATACAATCATAATTTCTCTACAAAATGGGAAAATGATTATTGGCATACTTGTCAAATTGAAGGCCATAATGAAAAAATACAATTTCCCTATCTTAAAGGAGGTAAATGTACTATTGGGAAAGAAAAAATAAATAGTACAAAAGCATATGGACAAGAAAAAATCATCCACTTTAGCCGTAACGTTTGCTTTATTACTAACTTGTACTTTTATAAGCTGTGGTAATAATAATAAAAACAGTACAAGTCAACCAACGTCTTCGCACGTTACAAGTCAACCATCATCTTCACACGTTCATGATTATTCTAATGAATGGAATCATGATGAAACACAGCACTGGCATGCATGCAAAGATCCATCATGTGGTGAAAAGAAAGATGTTAGTAATCATACTTTTAAATGGAGTGAAAAAACTCCTGCTGGAGTTCATACAGACAAAGTAGAAAAAGGTATTTGTTCTGTTTGTAATTATGAAACTACTAGAACTATTAAAGAAACTGCAATTCATAGTTATGACACTTCTAAATGGTTATATGACGAAAATAGTCATTGGCATGTTTCTAATTGTGATGAATTAGCACCAACTCATGATGTATTGAAAATTGACGAAGCTAATCATAGTGGTGAATGGACGACCAAAGTTGAAGCTAATTATGGTGTTGATAAAGTAATTCAAAGAGATTGTGAAGTTTGTGGACATCATGAAGAAAAAACACTAGAAGGAACTAGACTTGCCCCTAAAAATAGAGAAATTAAAGCGAATATTCCTGAATTAACTTATAATGGAAATCCTCAACCAGTGGACCCTTATCTCACTATGACTAATAATGCCGGTGGCTTAACTGTTGAATATAGAAAAAAAGGCGATAATTTATTTACTAATAATGTCCCAATTAATGCCGGAACTTATGAATATGTTGCTAAGTTAAAAGGCACTGATGAATGGTTAGAAGCTTCTACTTATGGCGAATATACTATTAAAAAAGTTACTATTTATATCGCTGATGGTCCTTATACAATAAATTATGTTGAAAATTCTGCTGATAGTTATTTAGAAATTGCAACGGGTACAATTGATACTAATAACATATCATTCTGCGTCAATACTAAATATAATGTTATAGGTAGAGCTAGTATTCCTACAAGTGAGATATTCATTCGCTTTGTTGGAACAATTAATTATAATGCTAACTATCAAGTGGCTATTGAAGGAAAAGATAGCTTTGAATTAGTTGTTTTGGATGCTTCTCCATTCTATTGTGGTATTCAAGATGTATTTAAAGTTGGAGAAAATACAATTATTACAACTAAGATTGCTAAAGGAACTGTAAAAGTTGGTGATAAACTTTTCGTTAATAATATTTATAAAGAAATTACTGTCATCGCTATTTCTAAAAACAATGTTAATATAGCCTCCGCTACTATCGGTGATGAAGTTAGTTTAAAAGTCTCTGGTGTTGAAAGATCTGAATTATCTAGGGGTTATATTGTTTCGGCTTTAAATACAGTTAAAAATTATGATGTATTTAAAGCTACTGTTACTCTTTTATCAAAAGATGAAGGTGGTAGACATACTCCATTAACTAATGGATATAATCCAACATTAAGTTTTACTGATACTTTCTCACAATTTAGTGGTAAGTTTACATTCTCAGAAGATCTTGAATTATTTATGCCCGGAACTACTGAAGAAAATATTATGATTACATTAGATATGCCTAAACCACTTGTAGCGAGCGCTAAATTTAATATCTATGAAGGTGGTCAAACTATTGGAAGTGGTGTTATTACTCATTTACATGAACATACTGATTTATATTTAACTACTGGTAAATGTGAATTCTGTAATTTAAATAGACAAACTGAAGTTTCATTTACCGACCTTAAATTTACTTCTACTAATAATACATTCTATGCTAATGAATATAAATATTACTTAGTAAAAATGGTTAAATCTCCCATGTCAAATTATGTTTATTATTATGATTTTGAAATAAGTGATACAGCCAATTTTAAATTTACTGTTTACACAACTTCAGGCATAGAATTAACATTAATTGATGGAAAATCATTTAAATGCACAAATCCATTACAAGTAATTATAAGAATTGAAGCTAAAAATGAATCCACTATTGGTGATTGTATTACTACAGTTACTAGAAGATCCGTTAAAACAATGAATATCTAATTGATTATAAGCATTTAAAAACGAGGCCTAATTTTGGGCTCTTTAAAATCTAGGGTGGTCTAGGGTGGA
>ULNH01036170.1_pt1 | contig 126395 bp, 116 predicted proteins | sample 1951871 | NCBI WGS metagenome assembly ULNH01 (sample SAMEA4835572, study PRJEB28245) | human gut metagenome | biome: gut microbiome; material: fecal sample | place: Denmark | collected 2008 | reverse complement strand
AACTCCAGTCTATTTAAAAGATTAAAGGTAAAAACGATGATTCGAGAAATGTTAGAAAGCGATATAAAAGAAGTGGTTGAACTTGATCAAGAATGCTTTTTATCACCTTACGATGAAAAGCAAATTCGTTATGAACTTTTAGAAAATCCATTTTCCTTTCTTTATGTCGCTATTGAAGAAGAAAAGATTGTTGGTTTCATTGATTTTTGGATTACTTTTGATATCGGTCAATTAAATCAAATTGCGGTTCTACCTTCTTTTAGAAGAAAAGGAATCGCGAGTAGACTATTAGAAAAAGCTTTTCAAATTATGTATGAAAAGCGCGTAGTAAATGTAACTTTAGAAGTACGTTACCATAATGAAAAAGCCATACAGTTCTATCAAAAACATGGCTTTATCAAAACATTAACCAAGAAAGCTTATTACGATAATGGTGATGATGCTTATTATATGGAAAGAGGGATGTTAGATGTCTAAAACAATTTTAGCCATTGAATCAAGTTGTGATGAAACCGCTGTTGCGATTACACGGGATGGCGAGTTATTAGCCAATATTGTTTCAACCCAAATTGCCGTCCATACGAAATATGGAGGGGTAATGCCAGAGATTGCTTCGCGTTTACATGCGGAAAATATTTCAATCGTTTTAAAAGAAGCATTAGAAACGGCCCATGTTTCTTTAGAAGAAATTGATGCCTTTGCAGTAACTAGAGGTCCAGGTTTAATCGGTGCTTTACACGTAGGTTTACAAGCCGCTAAAACACTTGCAATGCTTTATAAAAAGCCTTTAATTCCTGTGCATCATTTAGCGGGTCATATCTACGCTAACGAATACATAAGACCATTAAAATTCCCACTTTTAGCCATTGTTGTAAGCGGTGGAAATACCGAACTTGTCATCATGAGAGATCATTTAAATTTTGAAATTATTGGGGAAACAAAAGATGATGCCATTGGGGAATGTTATGATAAAGTAGCCCGTGTTCTTGGTTTACCTTATCCAGGCGGTATTCCCATTGATAAATTTGCTAAAGAAGGGCATCATACATATCAACTTCCTTCTCCTTTACATGATGGAAGTTATGATTTCTCTTATTCTGGTTTAAAAACTTCAGTCATCAATTTAGTACATCGTTTAAAACAAAATGGAGAAGAAGTGTCTATCCCTGACTTATGTACTTCTTTCCAAGAAACCGCTATTCATATGGTCATGGAAAGAGCGAAAAAAGCCGTTAAAGAGTACCATGTAAAACAAGTGGTTTTAGCGGGTGGAGTTTCCGCGAACTCCTATTTAAGAGAACAAATTACTAAAGCATATGAAAATACCGATGTGGATGTCATTATTCCACCGATGTGGTGCTGCACCGATAACGCGGCGATGATTGCTAAAGTAGCGGAACGTTTATATGATATTGGTTTATTTGCCGATTTATCCTTATCGGTAGACCCCAGTTGGAAATTAGATGAATTTAAAAATTTTAGAACCTAAATAAAAAAATTAAAAAAAAGATAAAAAATAAAGAAAAATTAGTATAATAAAAATACACTATGTTCCTAGAAGGAACAGGGAGGTCAAATGATGGAAGAATTCAAAACAGTACGTGAATGTTATGAAACATGTAAATATGGCGATACTTTAGAAAAAGAAAGTATCGGTGATGTGAATTTTGAAGGATGGGTAAGAACCAACCGTGATAATGGTTCTATCGGTTTTATTGAATTAAACGATGGTACGTATTTTAAAAATGCGCAGCTCGTTTATTTGAAAAACGAATGTGAAAATTATGATGAAATTAGTCATATCGCTACTGGATCTGCGATTGAGGTTCATGGTAAGTTTGTTTTGACACCAGAAGCGAAACAACCTTTTGAAATTCAAGTAAAGAAAATCATTGTAGAAGGAACAGTGGCTGCGGATTATCCCCTTCAAAAGAAAAGACATAGTTTAGAGTTCCTTCGTGATATTGCGCATTTACGTCCTAGAACCAATACCTTTACTGCTTTATATCGGGTAAGAAGTGTATTATCTATGGCCATTCATGAATTCTTTCAATCCCAAGGATTTATTTATGTGCATACCCCAATCTTTACTGGTAATGATGCCGAAGGTGCAGGAGAAGCCTTTAGAGTGGTTACCGATTTAAAGAAACCGGATGACTTCTTTGGAAAACCAACTAGCTTAACCGTTTCTGGTCAACTTCATGCCGAAGCCTTTGCTTTAGCTTTCCGTGATGTTTATACCTTTGGACCAACCTTTAGAGCAGAGAAATCCAATACCCCACGTCATGCGGCTGAATTCTGGATGATTGAACCAGAAATTGCTTTTGCTGATTTAGAAGATGATATGGATTTAATTGAAGATTGCTTGCGTTTTGCGATTAACTATGTATTAGAAAACTGTGAAGAAGAGATGACCTTCTTTGATAAAATGATTGCACCGGGTACGTTAGAAAGACTTCACGCAATTGTCAATTCTCACTTTAAGAGAATGACCTATACAGAAGCCATTGATATTTTATTAAAAGCCCAAAAAGATGGCTATAAATTTGAATATGATAAAATCTTCTGGGGCATGGATTTACAAAGTGAACATGAACGCTATTTAGCAGAACACATTGTCAATGGCCCAATGTTCTTAACCGATTATCCAAAAGAAATCAAAGCCTTCTATATGCGTCAAAACGACGATGGTAAAACCGTCGCTGCTTGTGACTTATTAGTGCCAGGTGTGGGTGAACTCGTCGGTGGCTCACAAAGAGAAGAAAGATTTGATTTATTAAAACAAAGAATGGAAGAACTCCATATGAATATGGATACCTTAGATTGGTACATGGATTTACGCCGCTATGGCGGATGTAAACATGCTGGATTCGGTATTGGTTTTGATCGTCTATTAATGTACATTACTGGCATTAGCAATATTCGTGATTCTGAACCATTCCCAAGAACTTTCAATAACTTAAAGTATTAATTTGATAAGGAGTAAAAAGTATTATGGCAGAAATCATTGATGAAGAACAAGAAAAAGAATTTAAAGTCCGCATGAAGTCCAAAAGACACATTCGTGCAATTTTAATCATGATCAATCTTCTGCTCATTGGGTACTTTGCTTACTATATTAGTGATGCAGTAGTGGATTATTTTCAAAAAAAGGACGATAATTTTGTTACTTTTAATGATATATCCAAAGCAAAATCAAAAAAACTTTATCAACGTTTAATCGCGGACGAAGAAGAGAGTTATCAAAACTTTTATAACATCGTTTTAACCGATTGTCCAAATATGGAAGAAGACGAAGATAAACTCAGTAAAGAATATCCTTTTAAAGAGCCGCTTTTACTCGGTGATTATGCTTTATATGGCACATATCTTCATTTATCTAGTGACGCTTATATGCCAATGGATTATACGCCTTTAGAAGAAATTTATTTAGTTTCTTATGATAACAAAGAAAAAGAGACCGCTAAAATTCCTTTAAATTTTGGTACTGAACTGAATAAAGGACTTCAACTATCTTCTTTGGAAGATGGAGACTACTTGTTAGCAAAAAAAGTGGATGTGTTTTATAAGCACGAAGCGAAAACCTATACGAAATCATTTTATCAATACATCAAAATTTTAGTCTCAAATGAAAAATGGGAAGATACGATTTATAGTTTCCCTAACGATAAAGGAGTTCGAAAAGAGATTCGCTTATATGCCTATCCCGATAATCCAATGTTTGTCATCAAAATCCGCGATTTCACAAGTCTTCCTAAAAATTACTATGATGTCGTTATTCGTGGTAACGAAGAAAAAAGAAAATTAGCAAGAGAACATATTCAACAAATCAATGAAGAAAACAAATATTTGAATTTAAAAATAAAAGAGTTTGATGAAAGTGAAACCAACTTATTAGCGCTTTATCAAACCAAAGCAAGTCTTGCTATCGATTTAAGAGACCAAGTAGAAGAACAAGATTCATTCATTCAAAATTCTTATTACTTGGATAGCGCAATGTTTCAAAAAGATACGATTTTTGAAGATGGTCGTTTAAAGGGCTATGATCAAGATGCTTTTATTCGTGAATTAGGTGGTTATGCTTTACGTAGTGGTTCAAAAGTTAGTGCCATTGACCATACCTTTGATGTGGTTGACGTTAAAGGCATTCACGATGTTGGGAAAGCTGCCTTTGTTATTTACGCTAATGAAGAAAACGTGGCTTTACATTTAGATGAAATTCTCGATGTATCTTATGCAAAATAATATATATAACATAGTTATAAAATGTAATAACAAATAAACCATTCGTATACTAAAGAAAATTGACACATATATATTTATATATATGTGTTTTTCTTTTGGGAAAAAGTGCTAGTTCGCTCCTCCTTGACATTGAAGCGCTTTCTCATAAAATGAGAATAGCTGATTTAAAGTTTCATAAATGAAATGAAAAGGAGACTAACGATTATGAAAAAAAGATTAACTTTACTTACGTTGGCTTGTGGGCTTCTTCTTTTAGAAGGAAATGCAGCTTTTTCAAACCACGGAGTAACAAGAAGCTTAGCTAAAAATATTATTAGTGTTAGAAGAGCAAAAGAATCAAATAAAACATCATGGACCAAAGATGATTTTGTTAGTGATTGGACATCTACCACTAGTGATGAATTATCCACGGTTAACGAAGGACTTGATTTAAAAGCTGGTCAAGGTATGTCGGTTTTAAAAAACATTACGTCCGATATTCAACATTTAAACTTGTTCTTAAGAGATTTTGAAGGACAAGAAGGTAATAACGCTACTGGTGCTAAAGTGGAAGTGAAAGTCAATGGTACTAGAATTCAAGCAGTAAACTTTGATACCGATGTTGTTACACTTGATAAAGATTGTGGTAGAGAACTATTAGCAAGTTATGATTTATCTGGATTTATTGATGGGGAAATGGACACTATTGAAATTAATGAAGTATCCAATTATTCTCATCACTGTGTAATAACTTATGCGACTATGGGAGATTTTTCTTCTTACCAAAATCAAGAAACATTGAACAACTATTGGGGCCGCAATTACATGAAGAACTGGGATGGCGAAATGCGCCATGCAGATGGTATGAATGACATCGCTAATATAGCGGATGACGCGAATTGGATTAAAGTTGGAAATACTGATGATATTAACGAAGGATTAAAACTTCAAAAAGAAGCCTCTGTTTCCCGCTATGTGTCAGTCATGAATACGAATTCTTTAATGACAATTGCTGTGAGAAACTTTGGTGGTGCCGATGAAGACTTTGCGGCAGGCGTTTCTGTTAATGGAACCTTCTTAAAAGCCGTAGGAGACGATAAAACCTACTTCACCAAGAAGACCTCCGCTACTTACTTTGAAGGCGCTTCTGACGGCGGAGAAGTAGCAACAATGAAAACCTACGATTTATCCGCCTATATTGGCAGAAAAGTTTTCATTACCATCGCTAACTTAAAATGTTATGCCATGGGTGGAAATGAAGATTTAGTCATCGGTTCTGTTTCCTTTACGCAACCAAGAAAAGTTAATAATTCTGATAGTTTAACTTATGATGCTTCTACTTCTAAAGATATTTATCCAAACTTACCATTCATGGTTGCAGGACCTTCCACCGTTTATAATGAAGGTGTTAGCTTTAGAACCAATGATTTCGCTGGTGGTATTGCCCAAAGATTTGATCTATCGGAGGTCGATTTAGGAAAGAAATTCTACGTGAAAACATATTGGAGATCAGTTGTTGACGATAATGTTTCTACCAGTTTTCAAAAATTAGTCAATGATAAACTAGTGGACACTATTAATCCTACTTTAAAAGATAGTGGTGAAAACTTGGTTTGCCTTGACTTTGATTTAACAGATTATGTGGGTGAAATTGTCGATATTGCTTTACATATTAAAAGCAGAAACAATCGCGTGGTTTTAGCTAAATTAGAATATTACACCGAAGGTGAGGCATTAACTCCAAATATGTCTTATGTCGCTTCTAGCAAAGCTGAAGATAACTTAACTTTAACTAACGGAACATTTGCTGTTATTTCCAATAGTACTTCTAGAGGATATGATGATGTAAATGGTGCAACTTTCGCTAATGATGATGGAACTAATGTAAAATTATTATCTAGAAACCTTTCCTTTAATAAAGAAAATCTTGTTATTGTTATTCATGCAATAAGTCCTAGCTCTTTTGAAAATAAGGCCACGATAAAAGTTTATTTAGGCGATGAATTAATGGGCGAAAAAACTTTTACAGCCAACGTTTCCTCCCCTGAAAAAATTTTGTTTAAAGCAAATAACGTTTCTGTTAATGAAGGTAGTTTAAAAATCGTTATTGAAGGAAACCAAAAAATATATTTAAAGTCCTTTGAAATTTATGGAACTTTCACCGCTAAAAACGATGCAATTCAAAATTTAGTTAACAAACTCACAGAATTAGATACTTGTACAGAATATTCACAAGCTGCTTCTTTAAGAAGTGATTATGAAGCTCTTTCTGAAGATGAAAAAGTATTATTTGCTAGAGAAAAAATTGTTGATGAAGATGAAAGTGGAGCAGAAGTTCCAGTGAATGCTATGACTAAACTAGAATACATGGAATACTTAAATCAAATCAAAGCCAATACATCAGGTGCAAATAACAATGCAATGATGAAAATTGAAAATACAACAAGCATCTACTTCGTTGCTATCATTAGTGTTGTTGGACTTGTAAGTGTATTAGGTTATTACTCCATTAGCAAAAAAAGAAAATTTAACTAATTAATCAATGCTAAAAAGCAAACGAATATAATAATGTCATATGAAAAGATTACATTTATGAAAGCGCTTTGAAAAAACAACGAAAAAAAGGCGTATTAAATGATATAAAATAGAATGACAAATAAGACATTCGTATGAGTATAAGAAATTAACCCTTATATATAAATATATAAGGGTTTTTTATTTTTCAGCATATACCATTTTCTTGACAATTTATGATAGTACTTTAAAATTAAGTTGTATACTTAGACATTTTAATCAATGAAAAAGCAATGGAAAGGAGAAAATATGAAAAAATCTTTTGCTTTGTTAGTGCTTACCTCCGTAATGTTATTAGCGGGTTGTGGAAAAACAGATAAACCATCTACTTCTCCAACGAAGCCAACCACTTCTACAACGGAAAAGCCTACGACGACAGGTTCAGGGCCTGCTCCTACAACAAGCACAGTTACCCCTACCACTTCTTTAGCGCCTGAAAAAACCGCGCTTCCAGCACCAGTCGTAACGGTGGGAGAAAATTCTATGATTTCATGGAATGAAGTTATTGGTGCTGATTATTATTTAGTTTTTGTCGATGATAGTTTAGATGGTGTTGAGGTCGTCGGTACCTCCTATAAAGTCCCATTAAAAGACAGCGCAACTTCACGTGTACGTGTTCAAGCGATGGCGGAAGATGATAATGAAACTTATAAAAATAGTGAATTATCTATAGAAGTTACAGTTACCCATCAAGCTTCTACTAAAACTTCTTGGTTCAAAGACGAGTTTGTGGATGACTGGTCAACGTTGGATGGCAATTTATCAACTTTAAACGAAGGTCTTGATCTTAAAGCAGGTCAAAGTATAGCTATCTTAAAGAAAATTGATAATGATACAAAACACTTCAATTTATTCTTAAGAGACTTTGAAGGACAAGAAAGCGAAGAAAATGAAACCGGTGCTAAAGTTCAACTTAAGGTGAATAACCAAGTTGTGAGACCCGTGAATATTGAAGCAGACTACGCTACACTTGATAAGAATTGTGGTAGAGAAATTTTAGTCACCTATGATTTATCTGGTTTTATTGATGATGAAGTGGATTTCATTCGTGTAAGTGAAATTTCAAATTACTCGAATCACTGTGTCATCACTTACGCACAATTAGGCGATTATACTTCTAAATTTGATAATACGACTTTAAATAACTATTGGGGTCGTAATTATAGCGATAGCTGGAGTAGTGAAATGGCCCACGCTGATGGCATGGATGATTTTGCTAATATCGCTGATGATGAAAATTGGATTCGTGTTGGCAGTATTGATAATATTAATGAAGGATTAAAACTTCAAAAAGAAGCTTCTATCGTTCGTTATATTAAAGTCACTGAAAACAATTCAATGATGACACTTGCTGTGAGGAACTTCGGTGGTGCCGATGAAGATTACGCTGGTGGCGTTTCCGTTAATGGAACCTTCTTAAAGGCTATAGGAGACGAAAAAACCTATTTCACTAAGAAGACCTCTGCTACTTACTTTGAAGGCGCTTCAGACGGTGGAGAAGTGGCAACAATGAAGACTTACGATTTATCAGCTTATATTGGTAAAACCGTTTGCCTTACCATTGCTAACTTAAAATGTTATGCAATCGGTGGAAATGAAGATTTAGTTATCGGTTCCGTTTCCTTTACTCGCCCCATCCAAGTAGCAAATGATGATAGCGTAACATTTGATGCTTCTACTTCTAAAGATATTTATCCAAACTTACCATTCATGGTTGCTGGACCTTCCACCGTTTATAATGAAGGCGTTAGCTTTAGAACCAACGATTTTGCTGGTGGAATTGCTCAAAGATTTGATTTAAGTAATGTTGTAGAAGGAAAAAAAGTTTATGTAAAAACTTATTGGAGATCTTTATGCGATGATAATATTCGCGCTAAATTCCAAAAAATCGAAGAAGGTCAATTAGTAGAAACCTATTCTAATTATTTATTAAGAGATAAAGAAGATAACTTAGCTTGCATTGGCTTTGATTTATCAAGTAAAGTGGGTGGAACCGCGGATATCGCAGTTCATATTCCAAGTAGAAATTACCGTGTTGTATTAACCAAAATTGAATATTATGTTACCGATACAGCCGAAGATAATTTATCCTATATGGCTACTGAAGATCAAGTAATTGAAGACTTAACGAATGGTGAATTCGCTTGGGGCCACAATTATAAAGATAACTGGGGTGGCGAAATGGGCGACGACAACTTGAAGTATCCAAAACTTCTTGAAAGTGGTTGGACCTCTAACGGAGATGTTAATGATGGCTTTGGCGAAGGATGCAAAATTGGACATGGCGCCACCATTAGCAAAACACTTACCATTGATGACAAACATGAAACCATGGCATTTAGTGCTCGTTCCTTTGGCGCTAACTTCAAAGGTGAAGTTACCTTAAAAGATGCTAATAATGAAGACCACACTTTAAAAGCCATTGGTTATACTACCGAATATTTCACGCAAAATGATGCAGCAACACATTTAGATTCTGTAGAAGATGGATGCCAAAACGCTGTCATGTATGCTTATGATTTATCGGCTTACAAAAATCAAGAAGTAACCATTACCATCAAAAACCTTGCCGGAGAATTAACAAATGGTGATCAAGACGCTGATGGTTATGATGATCGTTTAATCGTCGGTTCTATTGGATTCATGGGCATTTTAAAAGTTGTCGAAGGAATGGAATGGGATGCTTCTACAATCAAAGGTACTAATAACAACAAGGCTTTACAAGTCATTCCATGTGGACCATTCTCTATTTATAATGAAGGGATTAACTTCCGTACCCAAGACTTCGCAAGTGGTATTACTCGTTCCTTTGATTTAAGTGATAGTGCTTTAGAAGGAAAGACCGTTAAAGTCCGTGTGGGCTTTAGAAATTTCTCTAGCGATGGAGAAGATATTGCTCTTCAATGTTTATTAAATGGTGCTTTAGCAAAAACCGAAAATATGAGAGTTAATGAAACCGAACAATTTGTTGAGTTTGATTTAACCCCATTAGTGGGACAAAGTAATGTCAACTTAGGGATCCATATTCCCTCTAGAACTTATCGTATTTGCTTAACCAAATTGCAAGTAGTAGTGGAATAATAGTTCTATAACAAAATGAAGACTTATTACCTAGCTCGGGTGATAAGTCTTTTTTTCTGTTTTTATGGTATTCTCATGATATAGAAAAAAATGAAGTGATACCGCTACCAAAGCGTGATTTTTTTAATAATTTCATAAACGACATAAAAAGATATACTTTATATAACATATATAATATTTTGATTGACTTTCATTCTAAAAGCGTTGTATATTCAAATTAGAAGGTGAAAAAATATGAGTAGTGATTCCTTATATCGAAGCATTTATAAAGACTTAAAAAAGAAAATTATTGATGGTGTTTATAAAATTGATGATTGTTTACCCACCGAAGAAGAACTAACAAAACAATATTTTACAAGCCGCATCACCATTAAAAAGGCCATGCAACTTTTAGTAGAAGAAGGTTATGTTAGACGTTTCCCAGGAAGAGGCACTTTTGTCTCTAGTAAATATAAAGAAACACTCAATAACCATGAATCCCTTAACTTAGTCGGTCTTGTACTCAGTAATGTCTCAGCGGCATTTGGTTTAGAATTATTAATTAGCATAGAAAAAGAACTCAGTGAAAAAGGATATAATGTCGTCTTTAAAAACTCTCGTGGTGACATTCATCTAGAAACCAAATATGTGGATGAACTCATTAATATGGGATGTATTGGTTTAATTATTCAGCCCGTGCACAATGAATATTATAATGAAAGATTAATTTTCCATCATTTTAATAATTTCCCCATTGTTTTAGTGGATCGTGATTTTGCGGGTATGCAACTCCATTGTGTTAGAACGGATAACTACACGGCAACACAAGAAGCCGCTAAACTTCTATTTGATAAAGGGCATGAACAAATTGCTTTTATTTGCGGAAAAGATTCAGGTGTATCTTCCATTGAAAATAGAAAAAATGGTTTCCAATCCGCTTTCTTCTATAATCAAAAGTTCTTAAAAGAACAATATGTGGCAAATATATTAAAATGCCCCAATACCGATTATACACAAGAAGATTTTGATGAAGACGTGCAGTCTGTCATTAAATTCTTAACCCAAGAAAAAGAAATTACTTGTCTATTTGCAAGTGAATTTACGGTATGTAAGATTATCTATGAAGCAATTAAAAAAATGAATAAAGTCATTCCTGGCGATTATTCATTAATCACATTTGATTATAGTTATGGCTTAATTAATCCCAATATTGCCCGTATTATCCAAGATCAAACCGAAATGGGGAAATTTGCTGTGAGCATGATGGATAAACTCATTAAAAAAGAAAATGTGGCTTATAAACTGTTTAGCCCATATAAAATAATTGAAGGAATTTCGTTAAGAAAGATAAAATAAAAAGGTTTCATTGCGAAACCTTTTTATTTAAAGCATTTAAATTAGAAATAAGCGACTTCTGTTTCACTATCGAAAACATGTAAGAAATCGGCATTGAAGGTGAAGTTAACTTTTTGACCAGCTTTAATTACATCGTTTGTAATCACTTTTGCACATAAGCTAGTGTTTTCAGAAATGTTGAAGTGAAGGAGTAATTCACTACCTAATGTTTCCACGATTTGTAAAGCGATTTTACCTTTTTCATTTGGCGTAACGATAATATGTTCGGGTCTAACACCAATAATAACTTTTTTGTCTTCTTTGTCTTTTAATGCCTCTTGAAGAATTTTGGTTCTTTCAGGAGATAAAGTAATATCATAGCCAAAGCAGGATAAATGATCTTTTTCAAAAGTGCCTTCGATGAAGTTCATAGCAGGGGCACCAATAAAGCCAGCTACAAATTTATTTACAGGGTGATCATAAATCTCTTTTGGAGCACCGATTTGTTGAATGTGGCCATCTTTCATAACAACAATACGGTCGGCCATGGTCATAGCTTCGGTTTGGTCGTGGGTAACATAAATAGTGATGGCTTCCATTCTTTGATGTAATTTAATGATTTCTGTACGCATTTGTACACGTAATTTAGCATCTAAGTTAGATAGCGGTTCATCCATTAAGAAGACTTTTACTTTTCTTACAATAGCGCGACCTAAGGCAACACGTTGACGTTGTCCGCCCGAAAGAGCATCGGGTTTTCTATCTAAATATTTTTCAAGTTGTAATACACTAGCGGCTCTAAATACACTATCTTCAATTTCTTTTTTACTTCTTTTAACGTAGCGGTATTTTTGAACAGGGGTAGTGCGGTAGTATTCAATTTTTTCTTCTGTTGCAGCAATATTTCTTTGAATTTCTTCAATCGATTCTGGATTGTTTTCTTCAGCAATTTTTAGTTGTGCTAAGAAGAGTCTTAATTGCTTTTCATATTTAGCAATCATCTTTTTATCAATTTCATAGATTTCTTTTCCTTCTTTATCTAGCATAGGAACAGGAACTTTACGCATTTTCAAGCCAAAAGCCATATTGTTAAAGACATTCATATGAGGATAAAGGGCATAAGATTGGAAAACCATAGCAATATCACGATCTTTTGGCGCTACATCGTTAACTAAACGGTCATCAATGAAGAGCATACCACTGGTAATTTCTTCTAAACCAGCTATCATACGTAACGTAGTGGTTTTACCACATCCAGAAGGTCCGACGAAAGCGATAAATTCTTTATCGTGGATTTCTAAATTGAAGTCAAAAACTGCTTGAACATTATTGGGATATATCTTATTGATATTAACTAATTTTACATTGGACATATTTTAAATTTCCTCCACAAATTCTATTTTCATTATAAGGAATTCATTTTATGAATGCAAACACATTTTAACGTAGAACTGCTATATTTAACTTTGTCTATTTCATAGTATATTTGTTATGAAAATAGACTATATTTAGGGAAAAACGTGTTTAATGGTCTGCAATATGATATAGTCTAGGTGTAAATAAAAAATGGCGATAATCTATATAGATTATACGCAAAAAGGAAAAGGTGAAAAATATGAAAAATAAACTTGCACTTCTTGGCTTTTTAGCCTTCACATTTGGAACTCTATGTTCCTGTGGACCTGCTAATGCAGGAGACAAAGAAAGCATATTAACCATGTGGGCTGGTGGACAATGGGTCCAACACGATGCAGAAAACTTAAAAAGTTTTATTCAAGACTACAACTCTAAACATGACATCAAGATTAATTTAACGATTAAATCTGAATTTGAAACCAGTCTTGCTTCTGCAATTCTAGTCGGTAAACAACCAGATTTAGTTATTTGGGATCGTTTTAATACACCTACTTATGCAGCCGAAGATTATCTAACAACCATTGATGAATTTATTGAAAGAGATCAAATTGATACGACGATGTTCCAAGAACAAGCGTATGGTGAGTTATCTTATAAAGGACATCAATATGGTTTACCACTCGACTTAGATATTTGGGGCATTTATGTCAATATGGATTTAATTAAAGATAGTTCTTTAAAAGCGCGTTTGACCGAAAATTGGACATGGGATGATTTAAAAGATGTTGCCAAAGCGGTTACGCAAAAGACAAGTTCTGGATTTAACCCAGCTGGTTATAGTGCGGATGATTTACATGAACATTTCTTTAAATTCATCGCTTCTACTGGTTCTGATTTTGGCGCAAACGGAGAAATCAACTATGACACACCTGAAGTTCGTGCGGTTTTAAATTATTTTAAAGATTTTGGCGCTAACGATGTTTGTAATTCCGACTATAACGGAAAAGATGCATTTAAAAACAATCGTTTAGTCATGTTAAATCAACCCGTGTATTTCTCCTCTTACTTAAAGAAATATGCACCAAACTTAAATTACAAATTCTTACCACAACCTCGCTACACTGGTGAAAATGGTAAAAATGGTGGAATGATTGGTGGTTTCGGTATTGCTTTACCAAACGCAATTGAAAAATATCAAACGGATGCTTGGAAGGAAAGAAGAGAAAAAGCTTGGACATTTATGAAGTCTTGGCTTTGTGATGAAGAAGTGGCTTTAGAGTGGAGCAAAGTATCCAATACTTTACCAGCTTTAAAATCTCTTTATACCAATGAATGGATTCAAAATACAGAAGTTTTAAAAGCGGCAGCTTCATATGCTAGCCAATATGAAACTAGACCAAGTGTTCCTGGTTTTTTAAACATTCAAATTAACGTTTACAATAAATATGTTAAAGAATGGTATAAAGGCGCATATGATGGCTCCATTGAAGACTTACTTAAAGATTTAAAAGAAGGAACCGATTTAATCACAAGTCGGTACGTAAAGAAAAATGGCCAAAACTAAGGAAGAAAAAAAAATATTTGCTCTTCCTTCTCATAAAAAAAGAAATGATACGCTCGTTGCTTATACTTTCTTAACACCGGCCTTAATCCTATTTATCGTTTTTACCGTAGTGCCCTTTATTATGTCAGCGGTATTATCATTTACCAATTATAATGGTATTGCCTTTGATGGGAAGTTTAGTCTTGACAACTATCAATTTATTTTAAAGGACAAATACTTTTTAAATTCAATTAAAAATGCAGCTTTGTTTGCAGTATTTTATGTTCCACTTTCTATTATTTCAAGCTTAATCATTGCATTTTTAGTTTCAAAAGTGAAATTAAAACATAATTATTTGAAGGTAATCTTCTATATTCCTTCATTAACTAGTGGTGCTGCAATGATCTTTGTATGGAAATCATTATTAAGTGCTACCTCGTTAAACTTTGATATGGGATATACCGCGTTAGTAGCAATTATCGCCATTTCGTTATATGGATGTCTAGGTGGAAATATGCTGATTTATTTAGCGGCAATGACGGGAATTGATCCTAAAGTTTATGAAGCTGCCGATATTGATGGTGCTTCAAAATGGAATCAATTTTTGCATATTACTGTCCCATTATTAAGACCTTCCACTTACTTTATTTTTACCACTACTTTAATTGGCAGCTTCCAACTCTTTGATGTCATTTACCTACTAGGACTTTATAACAACGACAAAGCAATTTCACCAGTTGTACAAATTTACCTAAGTGCCAAAGAATTACGCTTCGGCTATGGTAGTGCAATGTCGGTAGTCCTATTCGTTTTCATTATGATTATCACCGTTATTACCCAATTATTTGTAAAGGAGAATGGCAATGAAAAAAGATTGTTCGTCAAAAACGATAAATACACCAAAAAATATCATGCCTGGCAACAAGTTCAATAAGCAAAGTTTGTCAACTGGACAGATTATTTTGATTGTCATCTTGACCCTTGTCGCTATCCTAATGATGGTACCTTTTATTTGGTCCATTATCGCTTCTTTTACATCAGCAAATGATTTAGAAGGAAATGGCTTTAAGTTTTTCTATGGGGCCTTTACTTTTAAAAACTGGGCGTCCTTATTTAAAAACAATTGGACCCTATACATTTTTAATACCTTGTTTATTGCTTTTGCTGAAATTTTCTTGCAACTTTTATTTTGCTCAATGGCCGCTTATGCTTTTGCAAAATACGACTTTTATGGAAAAAAGATACTTTACAAAATTATGCTACTTTCCATGATGCTTCCTGGAATTATTACTTTAATTCCACAATTTATTGTAACGACTTCATTACCTTTCTTTAAAAAAGATATCTTTGGTAATGAAATAGGCCCAGGTTTGTATAATTCTTTATTTGGTGTTATTCTTCCTAACGCTGTCTCCATTTATGGAATTTTATTCTTACGGCAATTCTTTACCAATTTATCGGATGAAATTGGTGATGCCGCCCGTATCGATGGCGCGAGTGGATTTAGAGTATTCTTAATCTATTTTAAAATGGCACTTCCGGGAATTATGACTTTAGGCTTATTTACTTTCGTTTCAACTTGGAGTTCTTATCTATGGCCGTCTTTAATTTTATTTGACGAATCTAAATTCACATTAGGACAAGCCTTACAAGAGTTCCAAACTAGTGCTTCCACTGGAGAAATGATGGCGGGATCTTTATTAAGTCTATTACCGATCATTATTCTCTTTATATTTACACAAAAATATTTCTTAAAACAAACAACTTATACTGGAATTAAGTAAAGGAAAGGAAAGAAAAAAATATGAAAGCAAAAAAGACAATTTTATTAGTAGGTGCTTTTTTACTCGCATTTCCTTTAGTCATGAGAACACCTTTCATGCCTAAACAAAATACGACAAGAAAAGTGTTAGTGACACGAAATGCCGTGACACCGAATGATATTTTTAAAAATCCACATTCGGACTTTGGAAATAAAGTAGGCGCATACTTTGAACTGAATGGAACCTATTATCAAAACTATGAATTAGGTTATGTTGAGGCAACGATTAATGGAAATAGTTATGTTTCTAGAAATCACACAGGACGTAATATTTCTAATACAGGAAAATTAACCAAAGTAGGCGATAATGAGTTCGCGCGTTTATTAACAAGAGTAGGTGAAGAATTTGCTACCTCAGGTAATGATAATTTTGCGGCCCCTTTAAAGAATGCTGAGGAAACAAAAAAAGTAATTACTAAAGAATTTAAAGAAATCTATCAGTATTATTTCTATTCTACGGATGAAGAATTTGTCATTGGTACCCAATCATCCGCTGTAAAATGTTGGGATGGTTATATCGTTCAAGATTTCTCTTGGGGTGATTCCAATTTTGCTTTTGGTGGCGATCGCTATAGTATGTCTTTTATCTTCTATAACTTCCGCTTAACTGATGATGAAACGCAAGGAAAGGCTTTCTTAGTCCGTAGTGCAGAAGCAACATACTGGGATGCGAACAAAAACCTTTTAGGTTATCCAACCACGAATAAAATGACGAAAGAAATTGCTTTACCAGGTGAAACAGAAAGTAAAACACTTTCTTTCCAAGTATTTGAAGGCGGCTTATTATATAATGATCGATTAACAGGTGCTATTCAATATCGTTCTGGCTTAGTTTATGATGAAAATAGTAATCGCTTTATTGCCGAAGCGACACCTTATGTGGATAGTCGCTATGGTGCTTATCAAACGGAATTTGCAAGTAGTGATAAGAGCAAAGTGGTGAAGGTTTATGAAAAAGGCTCCGTGATTTGTGAACTTAAACATGGCGAATATATTTATTCTTATCGGCCAGCTCGTATTTATAAGAACTTAGACGAATATGAATGGTTACCTGTTGATACTTTCTTAAATGAGGTGGGTGATTCTTTCGCTACCGATTACGAAGATGAAAGCACGATTTCTAGAAAGTTAAAACAAAAATATAAAGAACTTTATAATGGCGGAAAAGCTGGATCAGAAGATGAATCCAAGAGATTCTTTGTTGGCTTCAAAGAATCTGCCTTCCATGGTAACTGGAATGGTGTGGATGCCCAACAATTTATTTTAGGTGATTCAACCGCTAATCCATGGGAAGGTTCTAGAACCAATGTTGCGGCTTTAGTTTATAATGCTGAAAGTAAAACTGTCGTTTTATTAAAAGATAACCCATTATATTTATGGAACAAAGGTGGTAATTATAATAATTATGGCGCTCCACTTGAAGATTCTTTTGAAGTCGATGGAGATGTATTCCAAAAATTTGCGAATGGTTTATTAGTTGTTTTAAAGAATAATGTGGATACCGCATTCCTTTATAACGGAACATATGAAGAATATGTAGAAGGAAAGAAAAATTATGATCGTCCAACCTTTGGTACTCCTACTTCTATTACTACACAAGTGACAGTAGATGATTCAATCTTCTATTTGGCTATTGGTGTACCAACTGTTGTTGTCATCATTGGTGTATCTATCTTAATGATTATGATGAATAAGAAAAAGAAAAACATGTTGAAAGCGAGCCGTGAAGAATAATGTACGAAACAATGAAAGCGGAAATCGCTATATTTGAGAATCAAATCCAAAATCAAAAATTAAGAGCAATGTTTCATAATTGTTTTTATAACACGTTAGACACTACTGTAGAATTTGTCAACGATGATGATGTATATCTTTTAACAGGTGATATTCCAGCAATGTGGTTAAGAGATTCTAGTGCTTCCGTGATCCAATATATTGATTTTGCGAAAACCGATGAAGATGTCTATCGTTTAATTAAAGGTTTAATTCATCGTCAATTCTTCTATATTAGTGTGGATCCGTATACGAATGCGTTCAATAAAGAGCCTAATGGGGCAGGTCATACACAAGATGAAGGTTTAAGAACGCCATATACATGGGAAAGAAAATTTGAAATCGATTCTCTTTGTTATCCTATGTGGTTAATTCACCGTCTTTATCACACAACGCATAAAAAAGAACTTTTAGATGAACGTTTTGTGAAAACTTGTAAGATTATCATGGATGTCTTTAAAAAAGAACAAAGGCACCATAAATTAAGCGATTACTACCATTATCGTGAGGGAGAAAAAGAAGGATTTAATATTCCTAATCACGGAAAAGGTGGAGAAGTCGCTTATACAGGTATGATTTGGAGCGGGTATCGCCCTAGTGATGATGCCTGTAAATATGGTTATTTCATTCCAGGTAATATGTTTGCGGTCGTTGCTTTACGATTCATGCATGAATTACTATTAGAAATTAACGAAAATGAATTAGCAGCGGAAGCCCAAAAAATAGAAAATGAAGTCGAAGAAGGCATTCAAAAATATGGCATTTATCATCATCCTCAATTTGGTGATATTTATGCTTATGAAACCGATGGTTTAGGTAACTATTTATTAATGGATGATGCGAATGTACCTAACTTATTATCGATTCCTTATTTTGAATATCAAAGCGATGAAAATGAAATTTACCAAAATACGAGAAGATTTTGTTTAAGTAAAGAGAATCCTTATTATTTTGAAGGTAAAGTCTTAAAAGGTATTGGCTCACCTCATACCCCTGATGGCTATGTTTGGCATATCGGTATTGTATTACAAGCTTTAACATCCAGTGATGAAAAAGAAATTAAAGAGATTATTAATATGGTCCTTTCTAGTGATGCGGGTACGAATTACACCCATGAAGGAATCAATAAAGATAACCCAAATGAATTTACTAGAGCATGGTTTGCTTGGTCGAATTCCTTGTTTGCTTATTTAGTACTAAAATCAAAAAAATTGATTTGTGGAGGAAAATAAACGATGAAAAAAAGATTATTAAAAATGTTATCGATAGGAGCGTTAGTTTTTACAATGGCAAGTTGCGAAACCCATAGAGAAGTTACCATCATCGCTGGTGATATTAAAGAAAATCCTGAAGATGGTTTAACTTCAAGAGAAAGAAATAATAATCGTTCTAAAGTCATTGCCGACCAATTATGGCATGACTATTATGATGAAGAATTAAATGGTGCCTTAAATTATTATCCATTTAAAGATGATACCGAAGAAATTGCCTCGGTTTGGCATTTTACAAGTCTATTTTCTTTATATGTAAAATTGGTTAAAAATAATCCAGATGATCAATTATTAAAAAGTCGCTTAGAAATGGTGATTGAAGGATTAGAATATTACCATGAAAGTCGTAATGATGATTATCGCGCCTATGCGGTAAAAAGAGGCTTTAGAATTAATGATGCCTCTTCAGGTTATATGGCCGATGTTTATGATGACAATATGTGGATTGCCCGTGAATTCTTAAATGCTTATGAAGTATTAAAAGATGAATCCTTATTAACCAAATGTAAAGAAACGATTCGTTACTGCTTATCCGGTTGGGATAGTAGTAAAAACCCAGATACTGGTTTAGAATGGGGCGGCATTTATTGGGGACCTGATTATACCAGTAAACACGCTTGTAGTAATGGTCCAATTATCGCTACATTAGTAAGATTATCTAAACTTTTCCCTGAAGAACAAGTTTTTGGAAGAACTTACTTACAATGGGCCAAAGATGTTTATGATTTTTCTATTGCCACTTTCAAAATGAGCAATGACCTTTATGGTGATATGATTGGTACCGAAAAGAAAGCAGGCGTAACCCTTTCTCATGGCTCCTTAGATACAACGGCTTATACCTATAATACGGGCACAATGATTTCTGGTGGTGCTTATTTATATGAAGTAACGAAAGATGAAAAGTATTTAAATCAAGCCAAAAAGAGCATGGAAGCTTCTTTAAAAATCTTTGGTAATGATGATTTAGTAGAAGGCTTCTTTCAATTCCCAGTGGCCACAACAATTTGGTTTAACTTAACTTTATACCAAGGATATTACGATTTATTATTAGTGGACTCTTCCGCTTCAGAGTATTTATCAGTGGTCCAAAAGAGCATTGATTTTGCTTACAATAATTATTTATATGAGAATACATTACCTACCAACTGGATTAGTGGTTGGCAATATGGATTTGATAAGGACGAAACACGTGATATAATGGACGTAGCAAGTTCAGCTGAAACTTTTGCATTGTTAGTGTTAAAGGACGAAATCACCCATCAATAAAATGAATTTTTAGGAGACTATGCTTTATGAAAATGAAACCCAATTTTGTCGCAGAAAAAGATGCAATTCGTGATAGCCGAAATATTTATCATTGCATTATGTTACCCCTTGTTTACACTAAAATCGTCGATTTAGACTATGAGATTTGTACATCTAAAGAGCCTATTTCTTTCGAAAAAATGAAGAAGAGACATTTTAGAAAAATTAAAAAAGAGCAATCTTGGGGAAAAGAACTCTTTGATTGCGCGTGGTTTCATGTTTCTAAAGATGTGAAGGACCTTGCTTTTGATATTGAAACAACTTATTTAGCTTTTGATGTGAACGGAGAAGGTTTATTAGTAGATGATCAGGGTGAACCTATTAAAGGATTCACTAATGGCTCTAGCGTTTTTGATCGTGGTTTAGGGCAACCAGGAAAAGTCTATTATCCGATCAAAAATTTATTAAAAGACAAAAAATTAGATTTATATTTTGATTGTGGCTATAACGATCTTTTTGGTAATATCCAAGAAAACGGAAAAGTAAAAGAAATTGCTCTAGTAACAAAAGACGAAGAAATGGCCACAATCTGCTATGACTTTGATGTATTATTGACCCTACTTGAAAATATTGATCGGAAACATCCGTATTTTCAAGTTCTTTTTGATGGAGTTACCTCCGTTCGCGATTTATTCTGGTTTCAACAAGAAAACGCAAAACAAAGAGCAGAGGATATTTTAACTTATTTATTAAGTATTAAAGTGCGTCATTTTGAAGCTATGCCTACTTTTTATAGCGTTGGACATGCGCATCTTGACTTAGCGTGGTTATGGCCCATTCGTGAATCCAAAAGAAAAGCGGTTCGTACCTTAGCTAACGTCTTCTATTTATTAGAAAAATATCCCGATTTCCACTTTGTAATTTCACAACCGCAACAAATGATTTGGATTCAAGAGCATTCTCAAAAAATGTTTGAAGAGTTAAAAAAATATGAAAAAGAAGGTCGTATTGAAATCGTAGGTGGTGGTTTTGTTGAATTTGACACCAATGTATCGGGAGAAGAACAATTAGCAAGACAAATGTTATATGGTCAAAAGTTTTATTTAGAAAACTTTGGTCATTATGTGAATAACTTATGGTTACCGGATACCTTTGGCTATAACGGCAACTTACCACAAATTATTCGTCAAGGTGGTATGGATTACTTTATGACGATTAAAATTTCATGGAATCGTTTTAATGCTTTCCCCTATCATGACTTTATTTGGCAAGGCATTGATGGTAGTAGCGTTTTAGCGCATCTTCCTCCCGAAGGAACTTATAATTCAGGTGCCAGTGCAAAATCCGTTTTAACGGGCTTATCTAAACTGAATAAAAAAGAAATGAAATACGATGCTTTAATGATTTATGGTATCGGTGATGGTGGTGGCGGTCCTGGTGAAGAACACGTGGAAAACTTAGCAAGAATTTCTAGCTTAATGGGTTTACCACCTATCCGTCAAGAAAAAGTGACGACATTCTTCTCCGTGTTAGAAAAGCAAAGAGCGAGTATGCCCACCTATAAAGGTGAACTCTATTTAGAAAACCATAACGGAACGTATACTTCACAATCCTTTAATAAAAAATACAATCGTAAGATGGAAGAAAAACTCAAACGTCTTGAGCTCTTTTTAGCCAGTAGAAAAATTACCAAATACAATCGTAAAATCGATGAACTTTATCGTAGAACCCTTTTATTAGAATTCCATGATATTCTTCCGGGCTCTTCTATTCAACGTGTCTATGTGGAATCAAAGAAAGAATATTTGGCCATTGAAAAAGAAATTGATAAAATCTTCTTAAAAGAACTTCCTTCTTATTTAGCGGAATATAGTGCGAATGCGTATGTATATAACCATTTCAATTATCCTGTTACTCGTACATATAAATTTGAAAATGCTTATTATCGCTATTCTTTAAAGAAGCATGAAATGTCGAATCTTTGTGAAGTTTATTATCAGGAAAAAGAATTACACACCAATGAAATAGAAACGGAAAAATTTAAAATTCATTTCCATGAATTAGGTTATATGGATTCCATCATTGACAAAACGACCAATCGTGAACTTGTGTTAAATGGTGCAAATCGCTTATGGGTCTTCCAAGATCATGGTGATGCTTGGAATATCTTAGATAATTATCGTAATCAATTACCGGTTTTAATGACTTTGAAATCTCGTAAAATGGTGCAGTACGGAAAGATTATTGAAGTAAAGTCTATTTACACTTTTAAAAATTCCATGGTAGAAGAAACCATGATCATTGATGATTCAAATCTCATTCATTTTCAGCACAAAACGCACTGGAATGATGAAAAATATTTATTAGCGAGTAACTTTAATCTTGCTATTAGTAGTGAAACCGCAACTTGCGATATTCAATTTGGTAAGATTAAAAGAACCAGAAGAAATGAAACCCTTGTTGAAAAAGCGCAATATGAAATCTGTGCCCAACAATTTGTTGATGTATCCGATGAGCAAATGGGCGTGAGCTTAATCAACAAGACAAAGTGTGGCTATTACATTAAAGATCATGATCTTGAACTTCATTTATTACGTTCTACGACCCATCCTTGTGTTCATGGTGATATTGGGGATACCGATTATGAATATGCTTTATATATCCATCAAGGAAATGATGTAGAAGCGAGTGTTGATAAAGTGGCTTATATCTTTAATAGTGAGTTTATTATGAGTCAAGACGCTTTTGCCCTAGATATTCCTTTTGAAATGGATAACGATGACCTTGAATATTCTTGCTTAAAAGCAAAATATCATGGTAAAGGCCTCATTATTCGTATTTATGAAAGAGATGGAAAGAAAACAAAATTGGATTTAAGAAAGACTTCTTTACGCGGTAAAAAAGTGTCTTTAGTCAACTTTATTGAAGAAGTAGTGAAAGAAAATGTTCAAGATCAAGTACTCAGTTTCCATCCATATGAGGTAAAAACATTATGGGTGAGATAAAATTTAAGAAATTTTTAAATCATATTGAAGAGGAAATGCATGTTTATAGCATTTGCCGTTATTATCAAGGAATTTATGATTTTCGCGTGATTCAAAATGCGAAAAAAACCAATATTTACTCACTATCTAAAAATGTCACCACCTTATGTATAGGTATTTTATACGATAAGGGATTGTTATCTTTAGATGATGATGTCGCCGATATCTTTTTAGGTGAATATCCTTCTAGTATTTCTTATCGCGGTGTTACGATTGAAAAAGTCATGATGCAAGTGACAGGAATTGAAAAAGGTTTTTTAGATATCGATTGTGATGATTTTTCTTCTTATCCTAGCGATGACTATTTAGAAGTGGTTTTCAAGTTCGGAAGAAAATATCAAGATTTTTCTCATTTTGTTTATAGCGATTCTAACTACTATTTATTAGGTCGAATTGCGGAAAAGAAAGGAAATATGCCCTTATATAAAATGATCAAAGAATACATTCTTCGTCCTTTAGATATTGAAAATTATGATTTCCAATATTGTACAAAAGGTCACCAAATGGGCGCGACTGGCATCTTTTTAGATGCGAAAGACGTTTGCAAAATTGCTTCCATTTTCCTAAACGGAGGCATGTATAACGGGAAAAGAATTGTTTCTAAAGAATATATCGATATGTGTATGACACCTCGTGTAGATGTCGATGAAAAGACCGCTTATGGTTATTCCATTTGGATGGATAAAAAAAGTGGAATCCGCTACGGCATGGGAATGTTAGGACAAATGTTTGCGTTAATTTCTAAAGAAGAAATCATATCTTTTGTTTCGTATGATTTAACGTCTAGAACGAATATATTAAAAGAATTATTACTAGAAAAGGAAGATGAATAATTATGGCGATTTATCATTTAATTCCTGCTTTAAAAGATTACATTTGGGGCGGAACAAAATTAAAGAAGTACCGTAAAACGAATTTAGATATTATTTCGGAATCTTGGGAACTATCTTTTCATGAAGATGGTTTAACTATGATTCAAAAAGATGGAAAACTCGTCTCTTTAAAAGAGGTTGTTACGGAAGATGATTTAGGAGAGAATGTTAAGAAATTTCCTTTCTTTCCTGTGTTAATTAAATTAATCGATGCGAAGGATAACTTATCCGTCCAAGTGCATCCAAGCGATGCCTACGCTTTAAAAAATGAAAATAGCTATGGAAAAACCGAAATGTGGTATGTTTTAGATGCCGAAGAAGGTTCTGGTCTCTATGTCGGCTTTAAAGGTCATGAAGATGAAGCTTCGATTCAAAAAGCTTTAGAAGAAGGAACAATCTTAGAGCATTTAAATTTCTTTCAAGTCCAAAAAGGAGATTGTTATTTTATTCCTTCAGGAACGATTCACGCGATTGGAAAAGGTGTTACTTTAATTGAAATTCAACAAAATTCAAATCTGACTTATCGTTTATATGACTATAATCGGTTAGGTAAAGATGGAAAGCCAAGACCTTTACATATTGAAAAAGCGTTAAAGGTTATCGATTATCATCCCTATGAAAAAAGACAAAAGGAAGGTCATTTATTAGGTCAATGCGAATATTTTGAAACCTATGCCTATGAAGTAAAAGAAATGAACGCGTTGAAAGAAGATGATTCTTTCTGTTCCATTACTTTTTTAGATGGAGAAGGTACTATTAACGGCCTTCCATATCACACTTTTGATTCCTTCTTTATTTCCGCTAAAGAAGAAGTGAAAATTATAGGAACGGGACATTACGTCCTTACGAAAGTAGGTAAATAATGAAGAACTATCGTATTGGCGTTGATATTGGAGGCACCTCATTTAAATATGGTATTGTTGATGAAGAGGGAAAAATTCTTTTCAAATCTTCTTATTTAGTGAATCATCAAGTATCCCAAGAAGAACAAATCATTGAATTAGGTCACTCTATACTTGCCTTAATGAAAAAAGAAAATATTGCTTTAGATGATATTTTAGGTATAGGTATAGGTTGCCCTGGTTCCATTAACCCGAATACGGGATATTGTGATTATTCTAATAATTTAAGATGGAACAATCTTCCTGTTCGTGATCTTTTATTTACTGTCATTCCTAAGCCGATTCGTATTAGTAATGATGCAAATGCCGCTACATTAGGAGAAGCTCGTTATGGAATTGGAAAAGGTTATCATAATATTGTTATGTTGACCCTAGGTACTGGAGTTGGCGGTGGATTAATCTTAAACGATCAACTCTATGAAGGTAATGAAGGAAAGGGAGCGGAGTTAGGCCACACTGTTCTTCATTTAAATGGTAGAAAATGCACCTGTGGTAGAAAAGGTTGCATTGAAGCTTATGCAAGTGTTCGCGCTTTAGTAGATGATACGAAAAAAGCGATGAAAAAGGATAAAACTTCTTCATTATGGAAAGCTTGTGAAGGAAATGTAACGAAGCTTAATGCAAGAATTATTTATGAATGCTCGAAAGAAAATGATGGATTAGCAAACCAAATGCTCAACCAATATTATGAATATTTAAAAGAAACTGTTTTAAATTATATTAATATTTTTAGACCCGAACTACTCATTCTTGGTGGTGGAATCAGTGCTCAAAAAGAACATATCTTATCACATTTAATTCCATTAATTGAAAAGGAACATTATGGTTTTGGAAATGGTCCTAAAGTCAAAATAGAATGCGCAAGTTTAGGAAATGACGCTGGTATTATTGGTGCAGCTTGCTTAATTGAAATGTAAAAAAGAGACATGAAGAGCCTTTTTTTTGTATGCAATTAATTTTTTTAAATGGTATTATCGTTTGCTAATTCATCTAAATTTTTAGAATAGACATCTTTAGACATTTTAATAATACGGATTTCACGAGCGATTAAGCCTTGTACTTGGAAAAGATACCAAAAAGCTCCAACAAAGAAGAGGGGTACAGAAACATAGCTAATCCAAGCATAAATGTTATTATATAAGAATTGTGGTGTACATTTTCTTCCACTAGCAGTGATAAGAATAGGTGGCCAGTCACAAGGAAGAGTAAGACCAAAGAATTTTGCTTTTGGTGTATTCTTCCAATCAAATAAATAGAATAGTGTTCCAAAACCGTTATCGGCAGAGAATAAGAAAGAAGCAGAGGACTTCTTCACCAAACAAAAGACAAACACAATTGCGGTAGCAATTAACATTAAAAGAATTGGAATCCATGTCTTTTTATAGAAGTAGCGGAACGTTTTTTTATGCGCCACTCTTTTAAAATGTTTGCTATCTTTTACCACACGATATTTTACCACGTCATACATCATGGTATCGACTTGTTTTCCTTGTCGTTTCATAATCTTACTTACGATAACAACAATATATCCAACAAGAACAAGTAAAAGAATAAAAACAATACAGATAGCTACTAAAATTCGTTTATCGTTTTCAGAAAGTTGAATTAATTGAATCATAATTCTTCATCCTCCTCTTCTTGATCATCGGAGGTTTCTTCAATAGAAACATTGGGATTTTGTTCACTCATAGAGGAATCAACACTCGGTGTATCAACTTCGACAAAGGTAGATTCTTGCGGAATAGCCGAAGTCGGTGGTGTGGTAAGCGGTTGAGCTGGTGTAGGTGAGGACGGCACCGCTGTTACACTAGGTTGAGAAGTATCTACGACTTGAACAACCGCTTCATTGGCTTTTTTAATTCTTAACGCTTCTAAATCTTCGGGTAAATCGCCTAAAGGATCAATCGCGTTAGGTTTAGAAACGTTATGTAAATCAATAATCAAAATTCGGAAAGAATTAAATATAAAAAGAATAAGTCCCAAAACAGCGGTAAGTAAAAAAGCACTAAGCCATAAAGGACTTAGAAGAATCGCTAATATTCCTTTTCCACATATTTTTAGAAAATTGAACATCTTTTTACACCTCTCTTTTTTATCTTACCCTTAAAAAGGATTCTAAGCAATAAATTATTCTTTCTTTAAGAAAGAATCGTTGTTTTGATAGAAAATCAAGCCGAAAATATTCATAATAAATATCCAATAGGAAATACCTAAAAAACCATAATTTGGTAAAATGGTGGAAAATATTGCAAACCCAAAAATAAGTAAAAGAACAGATAAAACGACAAGCCACCACTTTTTTCTTTTTATTATGTAATAGAAAGAAAATAGAACAGAAGGAATCGATATACCAAAGAAAAACATAGCAGTACCCGCATTAAAGTACATAAATATACTAGAAAGAGCAGAGAATAATAAACTACAATAGAATAAATAAAGGATTGGTTTGCTATCTAGAGTGACGGAAATTTCATATTTAGGAAGCTCATAATAAATAATAAAGGCATTTAAAATGGTTTGCGCCATTGATGTAATCGCGATAAAAAGAGGAAAGACTTCTTTGGCTCTTTGTTCATCTAAACGAAAGATTGTTTGAAAAGCTTGATAAACTGGAAGAGAAAATAATTTTTCGCTAATGAAAAATAAAAGGGCTGTCATTAAAGCGTTAAATAAACTAACGGAAATCAACGCGTAAATATAATTCCATTTCTTTTTAATAAAAAGAGCGAAAAGAAAACCGGAAAGCATACTGGGAAGTAAATAAAAAATCGTCTTTTCAAATTGAATGAAAAAACATATCGTAAGTGATGCAATAAAATAGCAGAAAGCGGTCCTTTTTTCACATAACAAGAAAGTAAGGGTAGTAATTAAAGGAAAAAATAAAGTTAAAAGTATGTCGGAAAAGACATAAGAAAACTGAAAAGAACTTAATAAAATAATGATGATATTAATAGAAGTCATGAGTCCGGCTAAAGCTAGACTTTTCATTGCTGTTTTTTTCGTCTTCATTCTTTTTAACCCCTTTTTATTATGTTACCACACTTAAAAAGAAAATAGAAAAAAAGATAGGAAAAACGATATAGAGCGCATATAAAATAGTGAAAGGAAGAACAAAAATGAAACAATTATTCCCTCTCATCATTACAACTTTTACCGTAATGAGCTGTTATCAACCCACACTTCACTATAGCGATTTTAAAGATCATCAAATTTCTTTTCAAAACATTTTTTTAGAAAAAGAAGATCATTGGATATATTTTTATGAAGAAACGTGTTATCACTGCCAAAAAATCGAACAAGAAGTTTTATCTTTTCTACAAAACACTTCTTTAATTTTTTATTTAGTGAATGATATTCCTGTAGAATATTTTAATACCAATTATCAAAAAGCCATCGGTGCTTCTAAAGTAGAAGATGTTTTAATTCCTGGTTATCCTACTTTAATACAAATTGAAAATCAAAAAATTTCTCAATTCTATGTAGGAACCAGTGCGATACAAAAATGGATAGGACAAGAGAAAAAATAATTTAGTTTTTATCCTATCTTCTATTTAAAAATAGAAGAAGGGTGCTTTTCATTATTCAATTTCTTTTCTTAACGTGCTACAATGAACTAGACACGGAGTGATTGAAATGAATTTAAAAAATGAATTGAATGACAAACAATTAGAAGCAGTAACAACATCATCTCCTTATGTGCGTATTATTGCCGGAGCAGGATCTGGAAAAACTCGTGTTTTAACTTATCGAATTGCTTTTTTAATATGTGAAATGAAGGCGAACCCTCGTTCTATCGCAGCGATTACCTTTACCAATAAAGTAGCGAAAGAAATGAAAGAAAGAGTGCAAGCACTACTAGAAAGAGAAAATTATCCTTTCCAAGGATTAACCATTTCTACTTTCCATAGTTTTTGTGCGCGCTTTTTAAGAGAAGAAATTTACCATCTTCGTTATCCTACGAACTTTACCATCATTGATGATGAAGACCAAGAAAAATTAATTAAAGAACTGGCCGCTGAAGAATATTCCGTTCGTAAAAGTGACCCTTTAATTAAACAAGCGATTTCTTATATTTGTTCAAATAAAACCGAAGGAATTTTACCTGATGATTTACAAGATAAAAAACCAAGTTTTGAAGGGGAAAAAGAATGTATTCGTCTTTTCACCCTTTACGAAAATAAACTCTTTGAAACAGGAAACCTTGATTTTGATGATTTATTATTAAAAACCATTCAAATTTTAGAACAATTCCCTGATGTCAAAGAAAAATGGAGAAGAAGAATTGATCATATTTTAATCGATGAATTCCAGGATACAAACGATATTCAATATCGTCTGATTCAATTATTAAAAAAGCCCGATTGTTCTCTTTATGTTGTCGGTGATCCTGATCAAACCATTTATACTTGGAGAGGCGCGAATCAAGATATTATTTTAGATATTCACCAAAGATATCAAATGGAAACGATTGTCTTAGATCAAAATTATCGTTCTACCCAAACCATTCTAGATACTGCAAACCGCTTGATTTTACATAACAAAAAAAGAGTAAAGAAAGATTTATTTACGCAAAACGGAAAAGGGAATCCGATTCTATTTCAATCCCTATTCCGGGCGGAAGATGAAGCTAATTGGGTGGCAGATCAGATTGAAGAAATTGAAAGAAAGACACGTAAAAGTGGAGAGGATTTCTCCTATAATGATATTGCTATTTTATATCGCTCTAGCTATTTAACCCTTCCTTTTGAAAAAGTGTTTAATCGCCGACAAATGCCTTATCGTATTTTTGGCGGAATTCGTTTTTATCAAAGAAAAGAGATTAAAGACGTTTTAGCGTATTTCTCTTTATTGATTAATCCGAAAAATGATATTGCTTTAACGCGTATATTAAATGTCCCCAAAAGAAGTGTAGGACCAAAAGCAGAAGAAACATTAAAACAAGAAGCAAAAGAAAAACAATTATCTTTATATGAATATATTTCTGAAACTTCTGTTCAAAATTCATCTTTACGTCCACAAATTCTACAAAGCTTAAAAGCCATGATTCAAAAAGTAGAGGACGCTAGAACTAAACTCAATCAAAAATTAGAGGCATATTCCGCTGTTTTAAAAGATTATATTACTTCGATTGGATATGAAGATTATTTACTTCTTGAAGAGGAAGAAGGAAAAGAAAGGATCGATAACGTTCGTTCGTTATTTGATGATATTACTTCTTTTATTAATGCAAATCCAGAATCAGGTTTCCAAGACTATATGGAAAACGTTTCTTTACAAAGCGGTCAAGATGAAATGGTTGATGGTGATTTTATTACCATGATGACCGTGCATACCGCTAAAGGACTAGAATATCCTTATGTCTTTGTTGTGGGGTTAAATGAAGGCGTATTTCCAAGTATGAGAACTTTAGAAGAAAACCCTGTGTTAGGTTTAGAGGAAGAAAGAAGACTTTGTTATGTTGCCTTTACGCGAGCGATGAAAGAACTCTTTGTTTCTTGTAACCGCGAATTCTCCTATGTTGCGAATGGAAATAAGGTTCCTTCTCGTTTCTTTAAAGAAGCGGGACTCATCTTCCAAAAATCTCCTTATAGTAGTAGTTTTGAAGAAGAAAGACCGAAAAAGAAATTTGTTTCCGCTTCGATACAAAGAGGTGCCGCTCCGAAAGAAAATGGTGTTGACGATTGGCGAAAAGGCGATTTAGTGCAACACGATAGTTTTGGTGAAGGTATTGTTATGAATGTAATTAACAATAATATTATTGAAGTTATGTTTAAAACGGTAGGGAAGAAAACTTTATTAGCAACCCATCCTGCCCTACATCGCATTAAAAAAGGAGGCTTTGATGCATGAAAGATCCTAAAGAAAGAATAGATGAACTAAGAGAAACTTTAAATCGGTATAATTATGAGTATTATGTTTTAGATTTACCTAGTGTAAGCGATGCAGAATACGACCGATTGATGCAAGAACTCATGATGTTAGAAAAAGAACATCCTGAATTAGATTCTCCTTTATCTCCTTCAAAAAGAGTAGGAGGACAAGTCGTTAGTGAATTTAAAAAGATTAAACACAAGCGTTTAATGCTATCTTTAGCGAATGCTTTTAATGAAGCAGATTTACGCGATTTCGACCGTAAAGTACGTGAAGCTTTGCATCTAAGCCAAGTCACCTATATGTGCGAGATGAAAATCGATGGCTTAGCGATGAGCTTAGATTATGTGGATGGTGCTTTAAATTATGCTGCCACTCGTGGTGATGGAAATGTGGGCGAAGATGTTACTAGTAACGTCATGACAATTAAATCTATCCCCAGTCATATTCAAACCAAACAACCATTTGAAGTACGCGGGGAAGTTTATATGCCCAAAGCTTCTTTAGAAAAGCTTAATAAAGAAAGAGAAAAGAATGGTGAACCTTTATTAGCAAATGCAAGAAACGCAGCCGCTGGTTCTATTCGTCAATTAGATTCTAAAGTAGCAGCGTCTCGTAAGTTAGATGCTTTCTGGTATTATTTTGTTAACGCAACAGAATTTGGCATTACTCGTCATAGTGAAGCGCTGAAATATGTAGAAAAATTAGGTTTTAGAACGAATCCAGAAAGAAGATTATGCAATGGCATTGAAGAAGTTTTAGCGTATGTCGAAGAATATACGTTAAAACGACCTTTCTTAGATTACGATATTGATGGCATTGTGATTAAAGTCGATGACTTATTAGCATATGACATTTTAGGTTATACCGCTAAAACACCGAAATGGGCCATTGCTTATAAATTCCCTCCAGAAGAAGTACAAACAACTTTAGAAGATATCGTTTTAACGGTTGGAAGAACGGGAAAAATAACACCGAATGCGATTTTATCTCCGGTTCGGGTGGCGGGCTCTTTAGTGCAAAGAGCAACGCTTCATAATGAGGAATTTATTTTAGATAAAGATTTACGTATTGGTGATACGGTTGTCATTCGTAAAGCAGGAGATGTAATTCCCGAAGTTGTGCGCGCGATCAAAGAAAAAAGAACGGGCTTAGAAAAAGAATTTGTGATGTCTTCTATTTGTCCAGTATGTGGCTCTCCTTTACAAAAAGTGGACGCGATGCATTTCTGTATGAACCCACATTGTGAAGCTAGACATATTGAAGGCTTAATTCACTATGTCTCTAAAAACGCAATGGATATCGATGGCTTAGGTGAAAAAGTCATTGAACAATTCTTTAATCAAAAATTTATTCGTACGATTCCTGATATTTATCGCTTATGCCAATATCGTCAAGACCTCTTAATGATTGATGGTTTCTCTGATAAGAGTGTGGATAAATTATTTGATGCGATTGAAGCTTCTAAAAGCCAATCCCTAGAACGACTTTTATTCGGTTTAGGTATTAATGAAATTGGTGAAAAAACCGCAAAAGTCTTAGCGAAACGCTTCTTAAAATTGGAAGCATTCTACGATTTAAGTAAAGAAGATTATTTAGCAGTTCCAGATATTGGTCCGGTAAGCGCAAATTCTTTATACGAATATTTCCATGATGAAAAACATTTAGCAATGTTAGAAGAACTTAAAGAATTAGGATTAAATTTCAAATATAAAGGCGCGACCGAAGTAAAAGCTTCCTATTTTAGCGGAAAAACAATTGTTTTAACCGGTACTTTGTCGCAAATGGGAAGAAAAGAAGCGACTTCTTTATTAGAAGATTTGGGCGCTAAAGTAACGGGTTCTGTTTCTAAAGCTACGGATATTGTTATCTATGGAACGGAAGCTGGATCAAAATTAGATAAAGCAAATGCCTTAGGCATTCAAATTATGGATGAAGATGAATTCTTATCCCATATCGAAGGCGAGGAGAAATAAAATGAAAGAAATCACAAAAGATTTATTAAAAGATTGTGCTCATCGGTTAATGTTTGATATGACTGAAGAGCAATACGAAGTTTTGGAAAATGAATTTGCCATTGTTTTAAAACAAATGGAACTCATTGGTGCGGAAAAAGATGTTGATGAATATAGCCCGATGACTTTTCCTTTTGATGTAACAACGACATTTTTAAGAGAAGATGATGTGACAGAAACCATTTCCAAAGAAGAAGCATTACGCAATGCTAAAGATATTGTTGAGGACCAAATCCGTCTTCCAAAGGTGGTGTTATAATGAACTACTTAGATTTAACGATTCGAGAAATGCATCAAGCCTTAGTAGAAGGTAAAGTTACACCCGAAGAATTAACACTAGAAGCGCTAAAAAGAGCGAAAGAGAATCAAGATAACGCTTTTGAAACCATTATGGAAGAACAAGCTTTAGCGGACGCTCGTGCTTTAAAAGAAGTAGAAGTGGATAATCCATTTTGGGGAATTCCTGTTGTTGTCAAAGATAACTTTTCCACTAAAGATGTTTTAACCACCGCATCAAGTGAAATTTTAAAAGATTATGTTCCAGTCTTTGATGCGACAGTAGTAAAAAAATTAAAAGAAGCTCATGCGATTATCATTGCAAAATCTACGCTAGATGAATTAGCGATGGGTGGAACTGGCACAACGGGTCACTTGGGCACAACTTATAACCCTTATGATCCAAAGCATGAAAGAATTATCGGCGGCTCTTCTTGTGGCTCAGCAGTGAGTGTCGCCGCGGGTATTGTTCCTTTTGCTTTAGGCTCTGATACGGGAGACTCGGTAAGAAAACCAGCCTTTTATGCCGGCTTAGTGGGCTTTAAGCCGACATGGGGAAGAATTTCTCGTTTTGGTTTATTCCCCTTTGCTCCATCTTTAGATCACGTAGGAACCTTTACTCGTTCGATTGAAGATGCCGCTTTATCTCTCCAATTATTAGCGGGTAGAGATGTACAAGATTCAACCTCTTCAACTAGAGAAATTGAGAATTATTGCGCTTTATTACATGAAAGTATTGCCGGAAAGAAAATTGCGGTAATTGATGAAATTATTTCTTCAATTCGCGACGAAGAAATCGTAAAGGCTTTTGATCATACCTTGAAGGAACTCGAAAAGAAAGGCGCAATCATTCAACACGTTTCTGTTTCTTCTCGTTTATTAGAATCCATTTTACCAACCTATATGGTTATTTCTTGTGCGGAAGCTACTTCTAATAACGCAAACTTAGATGGCATTAAGTTTGGTCCTCGTTACGAAGGTAAAACGTATGAAGAAGTGATGATGAAAGCAAGAACGAAAGGCTTTAGTGAATTAATTAAACGTCGTTTCGTCATTGGTAGTTTTGCTTTGATGAGAGAAAATCAAGATATCCTTTTCTTAAGAGCACAAAAGAATCGTCATAAGATTGTGGATACCATTCAAAATATTTTAAAAGAAAATGATGTGATTTATTTACCGGCAGCACCAACGATTGCTCCGAAACTCAATGAAAGCTCAGATCGACTTTCGGAAGAGTACTTAATTGCGGATAACCATTTAGCGCTTGGTAACTTTGCAGGTTTACCATCCATCACCCTTCCTTTAGGCTTTAAAGATAATATGCCATTTGGTGTAAATGTCATGGGTAAAGAATTTAAAGAAGCAGAAGTCCTTCAAATTGCTCAAAGCATTGAAGATATTACCGGACTTTATAATCTTTCTACACGGAGGGAAAAATAATGAATTTTGAAGCAGTAATTGGATTAGAAATCCACGTTGAAATGAAAACCAATAGCAAAATGTTCTCGACCGCTCCCGTGCGTTTTGGATCTTTACCGAATACAAACGTGATGCCGTTAGATTTTGCTTTCCCAGGCACTATGCCTGTTGTCAATAAACAAGCTGTCATTAATGCAATCCGTGTTGCACACGCCTTACATATGACCATCGACCATGAATTATGGTTTGACCGTAAAAATTATTTCTATTCAGATTTACCAAAGGGTTATCAAATTACCCAAGATAAAAGACCAATTGGTCGTAATGGCTATTTAGATTTAGAAACCAGTCGCGGACTTCGCCATATTGAAATTGAAAGAATTCATATGGAAGAAGATACCTGTAAACAACTTCACTTAGGCGATTGTTCTTTATTAGATTATAACCGTGCCGGAACTCCATTAATTGAAATTGTTTCTCGTCCTGATTTACGTACGGGAGAAGAAGCAAGAAAATATGTGGAAATGATTCGTTCTATCGTTATCTTTAGTGATGTTTCTGATGGTAAAATGGAAGAAGGTTCTTTACGTTGTGACGTGAATATTTCTTTACGCCCAGTCGGAAGTGAAAAATTCGGTACCAAAGTCGAAATTAAAAACTTGAATTCTACCGCAAATATTGAAAGAGCCATTGAAGTCGAAATTGAAAGACAAACCCAATTACTTTTATTAGGCCAAGCGGTTGAACAAGAAACTCGTCGTTTTGATGAAGCAACAAGAGAAACCATATTGATGCGTAAAAAGACCGACGCTGTCGACTATAAATACTTTACGGAACCGAATATTACACCAATTCGTTTATCGGATGAATTCATTGAAAACGCCATTCGTACGTGTCCAATGTTAGCAGAAGAGAAACGCAAGATTTATAAAGAAAAATATGAATTAGGAGACTATGATATTGAACAACTTTTAAGCAATAAAGATGTCTCTAATTACTTTGATCAAGTGGTCGCTCATACTTCTCAATACAAATTAGCGTGTAACTGGGTAATGGTAGACGTTATGGCTTACCTCAATAAAGAAGGCATTAGCATTCAAGAATTTAAAGTTTCACCAGATAACTTAGCTAAATTAATTAACATGATTCAAAAGGGTACGATTTCTTCCAAACAAAGTCGTCAAGTCTTTGAAGTCATGGTCAAAGAGAACGAAGATCCTGAAAAGATTGCTAAAGACCTCCATTTAGTACAAATGAGTGATACGAGTATGATTCGCGATTTAGTCTTACAAGTACTAGCAGAAAATCCACAATCCATTGAAGATTTCAAAAACGGAAAAGATCGTGCGGTGGGATTCTTAGTCGGTATGGTGATGAAGAAATCTCAAGGCAAAGCCAATCCGCAAATAACTAATCAAATGATTGTTGAAGAATTAAAGAAAAGATAAAATAAAAAAGACTATTGAACCGATAAAGGACACAATAGTCTTTTCTTTTACATTTTTTTGTTTTATTTTGCTTTTTTATTCCATGTTGCAAAAGGAAGCATGATGTCATAAAGCTTCATAAATTCTTCAAGTTGATCATCATTATCCGCTGACATAACATCGTAACTTGATTGTGAAGTAAGCGTTTCTTGCGCTTTCTTTTGATATGATAATCCAATCATTGTTGTGTTTTTTAATAAATTAACATCAAAAGCATTTCCATCTTTATCTAAGAAAGTATCGAAATAACCTAAATAAAGTGTAGGTAGGTAGTTGGAGTGATAATAAGTATTATCAAAGACGAAGTTATAACGAATATATTGATTATTATCTTTTTTGATTAAAGAAAATGTGGTTTCTGCATCAATCGTTCCAATAGAGGACTTCGCAAAGAAGACAAAATAATTAGCGGGCACGTCCATATATCTTTTTAAATTAAAAGTGGGCTGAAAATTATAAGCTTCCGTTTTTTCATGAAGGTAAACTTGTGTTTTGGTTTGACTAGAACAATCAATGATACCATCAAAAACATAATCAAAGTCAACGCTTCTATTCAAATGAACTTCTTTCTTTAAAGCAAAGTAAGAAGCGTAGGCCCAAACATAATTCCAATAACTTGCACCTTCTTTATTCGCACGATAATCATCTTTTAATGTTTGTACTTTCCAATCACTTCCAATTCGTTGGTTTAAATCATTTACATAGGGTGTTAAGAAATCATCTTCAAAAGTTTCAAGATCACGAATAGAAGTTAAAGAAGAAGAAACGCTATTATCTTGGGCATAGTAAGTATATTCTTCTGCCACTTCAAAAGAAGGCATATCTTTTTCTTGATCATAAAAAGTCACGGGCTTTAAACGTTCTTGACGGTCTCTAGCTTCGTCGCCACCTTGGGTGATGACTAATGCCATAGCGCCAGCAACACCTAAGCAGATTACGCCTAAAATGATGTTTTTCTTTATCATTTTTTCTTTACCTCCTTATCGATATCGAGCCACGCTCCCATTTCAAAGTCACAGCGATCATCATCTAAAATGAGGGTGCCTTTAGCAGGAGTGAAGGTCATTTCGCTAATATAGATTTTTCCATTAATTTCATATAAATCTACACGGACAAACGGAAATGGCTTTGCTAATTTTTCCGCTATCAGTATCATTGTATCAAAATTCTTCGGTTTTTCAATCGGAACATCGCTACTTTTCCATCCATTAAACTGTGATCCATCAAAACGAGTCCAATCGATATAGAAATTCGTGTAACGAATATCTTGACCGCGTCCAGTAACCACATATAAGGATTTAGCGACGCCATTAAATACATGGATTTTATATTCAATGGGTAAATGTCCATCTTCATCTAATTTTTTTTCAATAATAATCTGGGGTTTGATTCTTGAATAATGGCGTTCCATGGTTTTCTTTCCATAATCGGTTTTAAGCCATTTTTTGAATTTCTTTCGTAAGGCTTTTTTATCAACACTATCCTTATTATCAATTATTTCGTTCATGCCACTTGCATGCGTACATTTCATAACAAAACTAGAGGGAAGTGTATCCCAAGGTATTTCATCAAATGTACGATAAATTCCATACATAGGAACTAAATATTCGTCTAGTCCGAGTTCATGCGCATATTCTCTTAAACCATCTCGAGAAGCTAAACGACTGACTTCTTTATTTTTAGGATAAGTGTATACACGGAGATATTGTAATTTTTCCGTATAGCGAACGGGATTTTTTAAATGCAAAGTATGATGCGTAATGTACTTGTATTGTAGTTTTACATAAGTAATAGGGAAAAAAGTTTTTAAGAAACCACGAAAAGGAAGCGCCAGCGCTCTTTTTAAAGGATTCTCTTTTAAATTTGGATTTCCCATACTTATCACCGAATTTATTATAACACATTTTTCTTATAAAAAATGAAAAATACTGGGGAATAAAAGCGGGAAAATTATGAGGGAAAACTAGAAAAAAACCGTTACTTTAAAAAATAAATTAAAACCGCTTACATTCTGAAAAATAGTCATTTTTATGCGAAATTCTTAAGAAATTTGAAACTTTAAAAAATACGACATCTTTATTTTTTTAAAGGTATTTGTTGTAATTAAACTGCAAAAAGTGTTTTGCAAAATATTGGAAGGAGAAAAACAATGAAAAATACTTTTAAGAAAATGTCTATTTTTGCTGCTACCGTTTTAATGGGTTTAGTAGGTTGTGGAAAAACGGATAATCCAACGACTTCCATTGATCCTACAACTTCAAATCCAACTACCGTGGCACCAACGCCAACAACGACGGCTCCAGAGCCAACGACTCCAACACCAGAGCCATCTACCTCAACGCCAACACCAACTACACCTACACCTGATAATGTAGATATCGACGTTCGTCTTGAAGCCGAAAATGGTAGTTTAGGCGCCACTAATCTTTCTATTAAAGAAAATGACTTAGCCTCAGAAGGTAAATACATTGGTGGATTAAATGACTGTGCACAAGGTCTTTTCTTTATTCATTATGCCCCTGTAGGTGGTGAACATGATGTAGAAATAGCTTATTTCACCAATCAACCAGGTTCTAAACATGAATTATTAGTGAATGGAGTAGCTACTTCAGTTGTCTATGAAGAAGATACTGGTTTAGGAGAAAATATTACTAAAGTTGGAAATGTTACCGTCAATGTAACCCTTCAACAAGGTTATAACACCATTAGCTTATCGAAAAAAGGCGCAGACTGGGATAACCCCAAATATGGTGGCTATGCTGAAGTTGACTATCTTGAAATTAAAGGTACTCAACAAACCTTTGATAAAGATGCTTTAAAATATGAAATCAATGAATTAAAGATTGAAGCAGAATTAGGAAAGATTAATTCTAGTGCCCTTCCAGTTCCAATTGATGGTAATGCCTCCAATGGTTATGTAGTTGGTGAAATTAATGCAGTAGGTAATGGTGCAGAATTCCACTTTAACTTCCCAGTAGAAGGAAGATATGAACTAAAAATTGCTTATGGTAAAGATGCCGGCGCTCGTCCAGTGGATATTACTTTAGATGAACAAACCTTTAACTATAGTTTAGAAGACTATGAAGGACAAGCATGGAATAATTTCCATTTATCGAATACCGCCGCTACTTTTGATTTAACAAAAGGTAACCATGTATTAAAAATTGCTAGAGGGGAAAATAGTAACTGGTTCTGTTTTGACTACATTGTTTTAACAAAAGTTGCTGAATAAGCCAAACTCATAACGTTTCATAAAAAATGTCGATGAAGATAAATCTTTGAACTTGATTCACATTTTATTCAAATAATCATAAAAAAATAAGAATAAAAACCATTTTGCAAAACACGGGATCAAGTGATAAATTTCGACAATGAAATGGTAATTCATTTATAATAAGTTATAGAAAAAAAGAGGGATTATGCGTAGCTTATCCATAAGTTACGCATAATAATTTCTAATAAAAATAACGAGGAGTACTTATGAAGAATGACATTGGTTTAAAGCACATCGCTTTGGAATTAAAGATATCCTTAGTAGCGGTTTCTAGAGCACTAAAAGATTATGATGATATTAGTGAACTAACAAAGCACAAAGTGCGGCAGAAAGCGATTGAATTAGGATATGTTCCTCGACCTGTTGATAAAATTAAACATAAAATTATTGCTGTGTTTGTCGATTCTCTAGTTTCTGCCATGTTTGGTATGATTACCGAGAAAATGATTGAAGAATTGAAAAAACGAAATTATTTAATTATTTTAATTCCCACAGCAAAAAATTATGTAAGTAAAGAAAATGTAAAAGAAGCATTAAAGTTATCGGTCGATGCAATGATTTCTTTTTTAATTCCTCATGATAATGCTTATGAAATATCCTTGTTACATCAAGTACCATTCTTACTATTTGGACGATATGATGAACGTCCTAAGATGAATGTGGTTTATATGGACGATGAACAAGGTGGGCAAATTGCAGCGTCTTATTTAATTGATGAATGCCACGCTACTAAATTATGTTATATCGGTGTAGATGGCATTGAATGTTCATTAAGAAGACAACAAGGATTTGTGGAAAAAGCCAAACAAGAAGGAATAGAAGTTACGATTTTAAAAGAATTACAAATGCGCCAAGTCAATGAACTCATTAAAAAGGGCTATCATTGGTTCTTTTGTTTCGATGATAATTTAGCGAATTATTTATACGATTCTCAAAAATCAAAAGATATCCATGTCATTGGGTTTAATGGTATTTCTAAATTTGCACAGCAATTTGAATTTATTGCATCTATTAATGCAGACTACGATCAAATGGTGCAAGATGCAGTCGATATTTTAATGGAGAAAATTGCAAATAAAAATCAAGGAGAGGCCATTATTAAAAAACATCAAACAAGATTATGTAAAAAGGAGAACAATCATGAAAACAAAAATTAAAGGACTTTTATTAGCCACCGGTATTTTATTAACCAGTTGTGGTGGTGTGAAATTGGGACAAGTGACAAATATTCGGTTTGAAGACGGAATTTTATCCTTTGATGAAGTCAAAAATGCCGAAGGATACAATATTAAATTAACGCAAAACGAAGAAGTTTTATATGAAGATAAAATTACCGATCATCAAATTGATATCGATAGTTTAGGATTAGAAGGCGAGATTGAATTTGAAATTTCAGCATTTAAAGGAAATACTGTGGGTGAAGTTTCTACTTATACTTTTGTTGCTTTAAGTACATTTAGCGATGTAGTTTTTGAAGCAGAAAACTATTTAGCTAACTATGGAACCGGTAAAGCCCAATGTAATTATCGTAATAACCCATCAGCACATAACGGTGCTTATGTAGGTGGTATTGATGATGCTGGACAAGGTGTCTATATTGATTATTTATGCCCTGTCGCTGGTACTTATACTTTTGAATGCTGGTACACCACCGATATGCCAGTTGCCCATGATGATGTTTGGGTGAACGGAAAATTCCAAGCTAAATACAATTTCACCGAAAAAACTGGTTGGGGCGGAAGCACCTATGAAGCAGCGAAAGCGGAAGTACAAATTACTTTAAATAAAGGATGGAATACCATTTCTGTTATGAAAAATGGTGATTCCTCTGATAACTGGGGTAGTTTCGTTGAATTAGATTATTTCGTTTTAAAAGGCGATGGTACCAAATATAATTCAGCCGATTTAAAAGAATTTGGAACGGCACCAGAATGGTATCGTTTAGAAGCTGAAATGGGTTCTCCAAGAAGAAAGAATAATGATAGTGGAACCTATGAATGTAAAAACCCCTGTATTGCTGAACACGATGATAAGAAATTCTCCAATGGTTTCTTAATGGGAAATATTGAGAGTAATTATGATGGTGTTGAATGGCAATTTAATTCACCAGTAAAAGGAAAATATGAAGTAAAGATTGGTTATGCAGCTGGATCATTTGATGGTTCTAAAAAAGCCAAACCAAGCTTCATTACTACCACTGCTGAAGTTGGATTAACACGTAATGCTGATTTTAGCCATTATCCAGTTTCCACGATGAATGAACTAGAATATACCGGTTGGGACACCGTGAGTGTCAGTGGACAAACCGTTGAAATTGAATTAGATGAAGGGAAGAATTTCATTTACTGCTTAAAGTTAGATAGCGTAGATTGTGGAATTTTCCAAATTGATTATATTGATATTCGCTTAACTGAAACATTAGATTAAAAGGAGATTAACTATGCAGATTCAAGATTTAAGTTATACATTGAATAACGATAAACTTGATTTCAAAGATTACCAAATATCGATCGAAGTCTTTAGTTTAGAAAATGTATATACCATTGAACCTCAAACCCTATTAAAAAAAGGAAATCATTATCATTCTGATCATTTATTGTGGGGGAATAGTGAATCGGTCTTAGGAAATGTTGACATTTTAGTAGAAGAAAAAGAAGATCATCGTGCGTTTCAAATGGAGGCGCAGCTTGAACAAAATATTCGTTCCATTAAATTAAGATTTGATCATCTTCCTTTAGGAAAGTATATGAGTTCAACTGATGAAGAAAAAGAGGTAACAGAACACGGCCTTCTATTTAAATACCCTGAAGGCTGGAGAAGTTTATCCACTCCACTTTTGGTTTTTGAATTAAAAAATGGACAGTACCTCTATATTTCCGTAAAAGATAAACAAATTCGCCAAAAGATTTTCTATATGAAAAAAGTAGAAGATATGATGCGCTTAGATGTTGTTATGGAATGTGATGGTACAGAAATTTCCACGCATTTTAAAACCCCAATAGTGGAATGTGGCATTAAAAAATCTTTAGATGAAATTATTTTAGAACATTCTAATTTTATTAAGAGTGCTTATGGATTAGAAGAATATGCTACTTGTTCTATCGCTCCTTCTTGGTTAAAAGATATCGCTTTAGTGGTGACTATGCATATGGAAACCTTTACGGGCTTTATCTTTCATACCTATGAACAAGCTTTAGAAGATATGAAAAAAATTACTACTTATCTAGATGGCAAAAATATTTTAGTCTATTTAGCGGGTTGGGAAGGTCGTTACTATTATAAATATGGTAACTACACCCCGGATGAACGTATGGGTGGCGCGAAAAAGTTAAAAGAATTAGTGGACGGATTACATGCTTTAGGATGTAAAGTTATGGCAATGTACGGAATGAATATGGTAAATCGTAACATTCCTGCCTTAAAAGACATTGTTCCTATTGCTGAATTCCAATCCGTAAGCGGTGCAAAATATCATTCAGGTTCGGTAGATTGGGAAGGCGCACACCACTATGACTTTAATGAATTATCACAGTTAAATGTGGGCTGCAAAGTGTATCAAGATTATTTGTTTAATCAAATTAAAAATGCTACGGATGAATTTGATTTTGATGGCGCATTCTTAGATATCGCAGCGTGCTTCACCAATGATAAAAATTACAAATTATATGATGGTGTTGTCGAATTATGTGATCGATTAAGGACCATTAAAAAAGATTTCTTAGTAAGTGGTGAAGGATATTATGATGGTTTAGCGAAAGCTATGCCACTATTCCAATCAGGACATACCGATGGATGGTTACATTATCATGATCGTTTCTCCCCACTACTATTTACAAGATTTGCCCGTGAATTTGCTCACTTATGTTTAGGTGATGTGGGTCGAGGTTCTTCGGGTGTTCATGAATTAGGTACCAATATCGAAACCATGACGCCATTAAGAGAAGGCATTATTCCCACGCTTTCATTAGTGGAAAACACCGTTTCTGATTATTTTGAGAAAGTAAAAGTGATTTTAGATCAAGCTAAAGAATATAAAAGGAGATTTTTATAGTGAAAAGACGAATGACAAAGCAAGAAAGAAGAGAAAATCGGGTAGGTTTACTTTTTGTAGCCCCTCAAGTTTTAGGCTATCTTGCTTTCGTCGCGTTTCCTTTGCTTTTCTCAATTTATCTCTGTTTTGCGGAGTGGGATTTGATTAATATGCCACAATTTGTGGGACTAATGAATATTCAAGCTTTATTTCGCGATCGTATATTTTGGAAGTCGATATTAAACACATTGATTTATATTGCCATTGTGGTTCCATCGACTTTGATTTGTTCCTTGACTTTAGCCATTTTAACAAATAGAAAGCTACCATTTATGAAGTTCTATCGCGGTGCTTTATTCTTACCGATGGTTACTTCTACGGTCGCTATCGCGATGGTATGGTCCTTTATCTATCAACCGAATGGCGGAATTCTTAATACCATTTTAGGAAAATTTGGGGTAGCGAATCCACCGGGTTGGTTAGTCGATACAAGATGGGCCCGCTTTGCAGTTTCTCTTGTGGGTATTTGGTTGAAAGTTGGTTATTATTATATCATCTTTGATGCCGGACTTAAGAATATTCCTGAAGAGTTATATGAAGCAGCGGAAATCGATGGCGCTTCTGCGTGGGTAAAGATTAAAAATATTACCATTCCAATGCTTTCTTCTGTTATGTTCTTCGTCTGCGTTATGCTATTTATTGACGTATTCAATATGTTCAATGAAGTATATATCATGACGCAAGGGGGACCAGATTATTCAACATATACTTTATCAATGTATATTTACTTCTATGCCTTCAATCAATTCGATATGGGTAGAGCAGCGGCCGCAAGCTGGGTATTATTTGCTCTTGTTGGTCTTGTGACTCTCATTCAATTTAAAGTAAAGAAAAGGTTGGTGTATGAATAATGAAACGAAAAACAAAAAAAACAGTTCAGGTCGTCATCATTACGATCATCATGCTCATTGCCTCTTTACTTTGTATTTTTCCCTTTTATTGGATGATATTAAATTCGTTTAAACAACCGTTAGAAATATTTAAAGTGCCTGTCGACATCTTTACATTTAATTTAACGCTTACGAGTTATAAAGCAGTATTCCAATATGAAGATGGTATCATTTGGAGAGCTTATTTAAATTCTATATTTATTGCGTTATGTTCTACATTGGGAACTTTATTTACTTCTTCTTTAGCGGCATTTGCTTTTGCAAAATTGAAGTTTAAAGGAAATAAAGCTTTATATGCTTTATTTATCGCGACGTTAATGATTCCTGGTCAAGTGACGATGCTTCCGTTATTTGTTATCTTTACTGGATTAAGATGGACGGATACATTCTTACCTTTAATTGTTCCAGGTGTATTAATTAATACGTATGGTGTATTTATGCTTCGGTCCTTTATTGTATCGATTCCGAATGAATTATTAGAAGCGGCAGAAGTGGATGGATGTAGTTATTTTAAAAAATATACTTCCATTATCTTACCTTTATTAAAACCTGCTTTAATTACGTTAGGTTTATTTACTTTTATCGGTAGTTGGAATAACTACTTTGGTCAATTGATTTATTTAAATAGTCCCGAAAGGACGACGATACCTTTATTGATTGCAGGATTAAAAGAATCAAGGATGACGGGTGTTGAATGGGGCCGAATTATGGCTGCGTCTACGCTTAGTATCGTTCCAATTGCGATTGTTTATTTAAAATGTCAAAAATACTTTGTACAAGGAATTGCCACAACTGGCATTAAATAGGAGGAAAAACCTTATGAAAAAATTTAAGAAATTGATTGCTTATAGTTTATTTATTGCTGCTTGTACGACTTTAGCTTCCTGTGGAGGCGGTGGTGGAACGGATAGCGACGGCAATGTCGTGGTTAAGATGTCCATCATGAACAGCACCAATGAAAACCCGGGTTGGTTAGCGCAAATTGAGGCCGCTAATGCGGTTTTAAAAGCCGAAGACGCTAAAGTAGTGATTGAACCAGAAATCATTAAAACCGATAGCTGGGATGAATATTATACAAAGATTACATCCAATATTTTAGGAAGAATTGGTGGTACCATTGGTCGTATTGCCGAATCACATATTCCTTTAATGTTAAGTAAAAATCAGGCGGCTGATGTTACCGATGTCGTTGAAGAATTAGTGAGTAAAGTTGACGCAAAAGGCAAAGCAGAATATAATGCGAGTGCCTTTGAAGGCGTGGCTAAAAAAGATGGTAAATACTATGGTTTACCTTCAGGAACCCAGCACATGGTTCTTTATTATAACAAAACGATTTTTGATCAATATAACCAAGTCTTAACTTTAAAAGGCGAAAATAAGACAGTAGAAGAAATCGCCACCGCCACCAAATTAAAGGCGGATCGAGTAAGCCAAATCTTAGAAGATAATCCTTCTTTAACACCTTTAGCTTATCCAAGTGGCGATTGGAGCCATGCTTCTACTTTTGCAGAAATTCAAGATGCTGCGAAGAAATTATCTTATGGAAGTACTAATGCTAGAAGATTTGGTATTTCTTGTGGACCATTCTTAGCTTATGCCGGAATGTATTCTAAAAATAGTGGGGGCTATAACATCTTTGATGAGAATGGTAATAGTGCTATTAAAACCCAACCTTTCTATGATGTTTATGAATGGTTTGATAACATGTTAAAAAAGGATAAATCCATGCCAACGACTTCGGATACCGCTACGTCAAGTGCCATTGACCGTTTCTTATCTGGTAACATTGCGATGATGGTCGATGGTGTATGGCAATTGCACGCGATTAACAATTACACCGAAGATTATGAAATCGGTATTGCTGCAATTCCTGTAAAGAGTACAGAATATACTTCTTATAGTACAACCTTTGCGGATCGTTTCTGGGCCTCAAGTACTTCTTCCCATAAAGATGCTGATAAAAAAGCATTAAAAGCTTTAATGTCTGTAGAAGCGATTACCGCATTATGTGAAAAACAAGTCGGTGGTTTACCGGTTCGTGATGATTGCTTAGATACTTATTTATCTACATTATCAACTACCAAATTTGCTAAAGATGTCGCTGTCATTAAACAAGGTGCTTTAAATGGTGTTAACGTACCATATTCTACTTACTACAATCTTGTAGACCAACGTATCAATCAAAAAATGTCGGTATGGATTAATGGAGAAATGACGTATCGTGAATTCGTCGACTATATGGATGAATGTATGCGCTTAGGTATGGAAGGTAAATTATAATGAAAAAGAAAAGTATAACGGGTGTATTAGCGCTTTGTAGTTTACTAGCATCATGTGGTGGATCTTCCGTCCCAACACCCAATGATAAAGATGTCTTCTTTAATGATGTGACCATTGAAATGAAAGAAATTTCAAAGGATGATTATTATAATAAAACCTTAGCAGGATTATTAGGACAGTTTGCTGGTTTTCTCAGTGGTTATGAATTCGTCTATTCAGGTAGTGGTCCATATATTGGCATACCGGAAGAGTGGTTTGATTTCATTAATGGACCTTATGCGGGTAACTATACCCATTACTGGCCAGGCTCTTATGCGGAAGGAAATAACCGCTACGACCGTTTAAAAATCAATGAAGAAACGGGACGTTATGAAGTAGCAAGTGATGACGATTATCATATAGATATTTTTAATCAAACCATTATGAAAGAGTTTGGTTACTCTTCTTATGCCGTAAAAGAAGCCTGGAAAAAATATAGAGTTTCCGACTGGGGCGGCGGCTATGACGCGATGGCTTTAATTAGTGGTAGCGAGTTATTAGCCCCATTTACTGGTACGATTGAATCTGGTAACCGCTACGGCTGGTGTACCGAAGCTTATATTGAAAATGAAACATTAGGTATGAATGCTCCAGGTATGCCGAATTTAGCGACTTATTTAGTGGATACGTTTGCTTCTAATGTCGGATATTTTGATTCTGTGATTTGGGCAAAATATTATGCTGCCATGTATTCTTTAGCATATTTTGAAAACGATATTAAAGTTATTATGGAAAAGGCTTTGCCTACCTTACCCAAAGGTTCTTATCCTTATCAAATGTATCATATCGCTTTAGACTTATATAAGCAGTATCCCAATGACTATAAACAAGCAGCCATTAAGTTAGAAGAGAAAAGAAGAATGCTTTACCGCCTTGATAACATTCAAACCGATCCAAATGTCAATGGTGGCTTTGCAATTTTATCTTGGCTCTATGGCAATAATAGCTATTTAGATACTTGTAAATATTCTTCTATTATGGGTTATGATGGCGATTGTACGGCTGCAATTTGTACGGGTGTTTTAGGCATTATGCATGGCTTTAAAAAAGGAAATGAAGAATATCAAAAGCTCAATGATATGATTTATTATGATGGAGAAGGAATTTATTTTAACGATAGAGAAAGTTCTTTTCCGCCATTCATTGTGAGCAATGAATATTTTACCCGTATTAAGATCGACGACATTATTAAACTTTACCAAGAAAATTTTGAAGCTTTATTGGTGAAAAATGGTGGTAAAGTGTTAGAAAATAGTTATCGTATTCCAACAGAAACCATCTATAAAGACCATTCATTACTTTTTGAAAATTGTGATGGTGAAAATAGAGATACGACAGGATTTGCTTCTAAAAATGGAAAATTAACTTCCTACACCTCTAGTGAAACGGGCATTGTTCATACCGGCTATGGCGCTTTCCAACTAGAAAACACCAAAAAAGGTGAAGTGTATCATGAATTTAATAATTTAATAAAAGGAAGAAAATACCGCGTTTCTAGCTATGTTACGACAAGTGATAATACGCAAATTGAGTTCTTCGCTACCGATGGAAGTAATGAACAGGCGCATACCTTTGCGAACGTGAAAACGCTCATTAATAAAACCTTCATCTTTGAAGCGAGTTCTAAAAAAATGAAAGTTGGATTCCGTTTTGCCGATTCAGCGAAAGCTGGCGATATTTTGACTTTTGATGATTATTTCATTGAAGAAATTGAACGTAATCAAATTGCGGTAGTTAAAGAACAAAATTTTGCTTTAGCTAATGGAAAATATCAATTCACCGTAAATCGTCCAAAAGATGTGGAAATTGGTGAAGAAGTCATTTTAGAAATTGCTTATCGTCATTATGGAAACTCTTTAAAAACGAAGATTCAAAGAAATGATAAAGTTTTTGGTAGTGTCATTTTATCCACGACCAGTATCAATGGCATAAAAGGTTATGATGTAGTACAAGTTCCTTATGTTTTTGAAAAGGATACAGATACACTTCAATTAACATTTGAAAATGCCAAGATTAATTTTGGAAATATTTATATTTATAATCAAACCCAATATATGTTTAGATAGTAAAAAGGAGGGTTGACGATGGCGCAAGAAAAAAGAACAAAAGAAGAAATTGCAGAATGGAAACGCCAAACCGCAATAATCAAAAAAATGCATGAAGACATGTTACGCGCACAAGATCAAATTAAAGAAGAAGATAAAATCGCCCCGGAAGGTGCTTATATTTCGCTACGCAATATTAATAAAGTGTACGATAACCATGTACAAGCGGTTTTTGATTTTAATCTCGATATTAAAAAGCATGAATTAATTGTATTTGTCGGACCTTCCGGATGCGGAAAATCGACGACTTTACGGATGATTGCAGGTCTAGAAAGTATTACCACCGGTGATTTATTTATTGATGGTGTATACTGTAATGAAAAAACATCCAAAGAACGCGATGTCGCTATGGTATTCCAAAACTATGCTTTATATCCCCATATGACCGTGTATGAAAACATGGCCTTTGGCTTAAAGATTCGTCATTTCACCAAAGAAGAAATTGATGAAAGAGTAAGAAAAGCGGCAGAAATCCTCCAAATTACCGAATATTTATCAAGAAGACCTAAGGAACTTTCGGGCGGACAACGTCAACGCGTTGCTTTAGGTAGAGCGATTGTAAGAGAAGCAAAAGTGTTTTTAATGGATGAACCATTAAGTAACTTAGATGCAAAACTTCGTGTTTCCATGCGAAGTGAAATCATTAAGCTTCATCGTCAAATCAACGCAACAACGATTTATGTTACCCATGACCAAACCGAAGCCATGACCATGGCGGATCGTATTGTCGTCATGAAAGAAGGCTATATTCAACAAATTGGTACGCCGGAAGAGATTTATAATCATCCAGCCAATACCTTTGTCGCTACCTTTATTGGTGCACCGGCGATGAATTTACTAACTTGCCAATATAAGAAAGGGAAAGTCACATTTGAAAATGGCTTTACCTTAACTTTATCCAAAGCACAAGTAAAAGCGCATCAAGATTTCTATCAAAGACAAATTGATCTTTTAAAGAAAGCAATTGAAGATAAAGAATATGAAAATGTTGATACAAGTTTACTTCTTTCCTATCGTGAAGAACGAGGCGGTTTAAAAGACCTTTTCAAAAAGAAAGTTACATATATGAAGGTGAAAACCCCAGAAGAAAAGAAAAAAGAAATGGAAGACAAAATCGCTCATTATGAAAAATGTCTAAAAGAAGAACATACGATTATTTTTGGTGTTCGTCCGGAAGATATTTATGATAAAGAAGAAGTAGGAAGCAAAGTTCATGTTTCCGATGAACTAAAACTTCCAATAACGATTGCTGAATTGCTTGGAAGCGAGTATCATTTACATATGGACTTCGCCGGTCATGATTTTATTGTAAAATGTAAAGTGTTCCAATCTTTGAAAGATAAAGAAGAATTAGAAATCACTTTTGATTTAGATAAAATTCATCTCTTTGACGAAATCAATAAGGAATTAATTTTTTAGTTATGAAAAAGCAATCGAAATATTTTGAAATGCCCACCCAAACCATATCAAGAAAAGTAGGATCATCATTTATTGATGGTCTTCTTTTGCTTATTGTGGGTGTGATTTTAACCTTAACAGCAGGGTTTGGTGCTTTAAAGCAAAATAAAAATTTTAAGCAAAATAATGACCAATGTTTTAATAGTATCCGTGCAATGTATCAAATACAAGATGACGCTAAATTACAAATAGTGAAGGGAGAAGATGGCTTAACTGTTTTAGCAACTGCAGATTACTTTGAGGCCTATATTCTTCCTCAAATTTATCGTTCTTATTTAGAATATGAAGAGGATTTTAAAGCAAAAGAGATTGTATTGGATGATCAAAAAGAAAACGCAAGTACTTTAGAAAATGATGTGTTAGCGTTTTATTTCGTTCATTATAAAAATGAAAAACAAATTCAACTTGAAACTTATAACGGAAAAGAGCCTTTAACGTACTTTAAAAACGATATTTTCTTTGCACAATTAAAAAAGGATTACTTCATGGACAAAGAAAATGATTTACCGACGTTAAAAAGTAGTGTAGCGATTTCTTTATATCAACACATCAAGAAAATTGAAAAAAACAATGATTTATTCTATGAATTTTCCGATGCTATTTTAGCGATACGAAATCTTGGATTAAAAGACTTAGCGAATTATGATGTATATCAAAATCTCTATCATCAATACGAAACAGCTTATCAAACGATGGCAAAATACGAAAATGTTATGCTTTTTATTACTTATACCATAGCGTTTCTTATTTGTGTAGGAATTCCTATGTTAGTGAGTAAAAACGGCATTTCTGTTGGTAAATTTTTAACAAGAACGCGTTATGTAAGCGATAATGGTGAAACTTTTTATCTTTGGAAAAGAGCCTTAGTAACCTTCTTTAGTTGGCTATGCTTTATGGGAGAAACTATTCTTATTTCTTTATTTAGTTTAGGCTTTCAAAACATGGCGATACCTTTAGGAAATGGCCTTTCGATTTCTTTTTTACAATTTTTACTCATTATGATAGCCTTTATGCTTGTAAATACTTTTATCATGTTATTAACGAACGTTCATCGTTCTTTAATTGATTACATTTTGAGTGTAAAACAAGTCGATGTCACATGCTATGTTGAACCAAAAAAAGATGAAATTCAATGAATTTATTCATTGCTTATTGCTATTGAAATTAAATCAGTGCAAAATAGAAATATAAATTTTTGTATCCAAAGGAGTTTCAATACTATGATTCATGAATGTATTAATTTAAAGACAATCTATCCACAATTACATGGAGGAGATTCCGTTTTACTTACGTCTTATTGCCTGGATAATTTTGAAGAATGGAATTTGCATGAAAAAAGAAAAACCATTTTAATTTTACCGGGTGGTGGTTATCAATTTGTTTCCCAAAGAGAAGCCGAGCCTATCGCTTTACAATATTTAAAAGAAAACATTAACGCTTTTGTTCTTTCTTATACCGTAACGAGTACTCCACACCTTCATCCTTTAAATCCAATCGATGAAGTATTTGCTGCGATTGTTTATATTAAAAAACATGCGGAAAAATATCATGTTGATGTTGATCATATCTCCGTTTTAGGCTTTTCAGCGGGAGGTCATTTAGCGGCTTCTACCGCATTATTTATGAAAGATGAAACGTATAGCAAATTATTAAAATGTAAAGTAGAGGACTTAAAATTCAAAGGTGTTTTATTAGGATATCCGGTCATTACGTTAGGAGAGCGTACGCATGGTGGAACTGCCTTGTACCGCGCTGGTGATGATCAAGAACTCATTGAAAAATTATCGGTAGAAAAACATATTACAAAAGATTATCCGCCCACTTTTATTTGGACAACATTTGAAGACCAAGCGGTTTCGCCTTTCAATTCCTTGATGTTGGTTCAAGAATTAATTCAGCACAACGTTAGAGTAGAATTTCATTTATTTCCTGAAGGTATGCATGGCCTAGCATTAGCAAATGATATGACTTCTTGTCCACAAAACCCTGAAGAATCAGAGATTATTCATACTTGGGTAGAACATTCGGTCATGTTCATTAAAAAGTTTTTATAAAATAAAAAAACAAAAAATGAGAAATCCGTAGGACGGATTTCTTTTACATGTTATAATGCGTTTAAGGAGTTTAAACTATAAAATCTATGGAAATTAAAGAGTACGTAAAAGAGCGTAAAGAAGAACTAAAAAAAGAGATTGAAAAAGAAAAGAGAAAACCCCATTTAGTCATTGTTAAAATGAATCAAGATGCTGCGAGTGAGGCCTATGTTCGTGGTAAAGTGAAAGATTGTAATGAGGTGGGAATTCTTTGTGATGTTTTAGAAGTTCCTTTAGATACGAAAGAAGAAGAACTTTTAAAAATCATTGATCAATTAAATCATGATGAAAGTGTCGATGGCTTTATCGTCCAAATGCCACTTCCAAAACATATACATGAAAGAAAAATTGCTTACGCTATCGACCCTAGAAAAGATGTGGATGGCTTTCATCCTTTATCTCAATTCGTTCCTTGTACGCCTAAAGGCGTCATGGACTATTTACGTTACTTAGATATTCCATTTAAAGGAAAAAATGCAGTCGTGATTGGAAGAAGTTATATTGTGGGTAGACCATTAGCAAAATTACTTTTAGAAGCGGATACCAACTGCGTTATCCTTCATTCTAGAACGTCAGAAGAAGATAAAAAGTTTTATATTGAACACGCGGATCTTATCTTTGTAGCGGTCGGTCAAAAAGGTATTTTATCTTCTAAGTATCACTATAAAGAAGACGCGGTGATTGTGGATATTGGCATTAACCGTGTAGATGGCAAGCTTTATGGTGATGCCGAGCCTAATTTAAACGTAAAACTTCAGACCCCAGTTCCAGGTGGCGTTGGTTTATTAACAAGATTTTCATTATTAACAAATGTTTGGGAGGCATATAAAAATGGAATTTAATATTCAAAATACACAAGTATATGGTTTAGAAAGAGCAGTAAAAGCATCGGGTAATCCTATGCGTACTTTAATTGAAACGGATGCACCTACTGAATCCGATTTTAAAAGAGCAGAACGTTTAGGATCAACAAGAAATGGTGAAGGACATGATAATTTCTTAAAAGGAATTTTGGTTCAATTGGATGTCACTGCCCCTTTATATTGGTGGAAACAAGCTCAAAGATATCATTGGTTTGATTTTATTTCTTCACAATCCACAATGCATTGCTTAATGAAGTTTGATGTCGAATCACAATGCGTTCCTGCTACTTCAAAAGAAGTTCTTCATATCATTGAAAAAATGATTGAAGAATACAAAGCATTAGAAGATACGGAAGAAAGAAAAGCGCTTTGGGAACAAATTGTAGCGTCTCTTCCTTGTGGCTTCTGCTTAGGTGCAACGATGACTACGAATTATCAACAATTAAAAACGATGTATCATCAACGTAAGAATCATAAGTTAAAAGAATGGCATGTATTTTGTGCTTGGTGTGAATCTTTACCCCACTTCTTAGAACTTACTGAATTTGATAAGTAAAATAAAAACATATCAGAACTCCATTTAATTGGTATACTGATATGTTTTTTATACTTTAATGCTATTTAATCATGGACGTCTTCAGTGGTTTCATTAATAATTTCGGCGTCGATAACATCTTTACGTTCTTCTATCGTTTCTTCATGAGTAGCATTCCATTTATGTTTATCCAAGTTGTTGATAAATAGAAGAATACTAATGAAGATTAAAATAATACCAGTAACAATACCTAAAACGCGATGGGCATCGGTAAATGAAATACTAATAATGGCAATACCACCCAAGAATTCCACAAGAGCGGTAATAATATTCCACGCTTTTTCTTTTTTATTCCCCGTAATATCTTGATTCAAGAATTTCATGAGACCTAATAGGGTGACAATAATTCCAAATATAAACATAATGAATTTTAAGAAGAATCCCCAGAACACAAAAGTTAAGACGGAAAAGAACACATTCATAATCACTAAAGTATTACGGAAGGGGGAAATATTTGTTAAGAAACATAGCACCGCTTTTAAAGCAAAGTAGATACCTAAAATCATACCAATCCATTCCACCATTGTTTCTGGAAAAATAATAAATAAAATTCCAACAACGAGAGTGAATATGGAATCTAAGAAGTCATATAATTTTAATTTCATTTCATCTCACATCCTTTTATATCTATATTGTGCCATAAATGGAGTAAAAAAGTGAATAAAAATTGATGCGAGCTAAGAAAAAAAGAGTAAAATTGTAGATGATATAAAAGAAAAGAAAGAAGGAATATCCATGAAACAAGAAAGATTGAAAAAATATGCAGAACTCATTGCAAAAATGGGTGCAAATGTCCAAAAAGGACAAGACGTTATTATTCGCGCAGAAATCGACCAAGGACCTTTTGTGCGCATGGTTACGAAAGAATGCTATAAATTAGGAGCCCGTAAAGTTATCGTAGAATGGCATGATGATCAATTAGATAAACTTCATGTCCGTTACCAAAGCGTTTCTTCTTTAGCGCATTTAGAAAAATGGGAATTAGAAAAATGGGCATGGCAAGCAAATACATTACCTGCTTTAATTTATATCGAATCCAGCGATCCTGATGGTATGAAAGGCATGAATCAAGAAAAGCATGGTAAAGCGTTACAAAAGAAATTCCCATTAATTAAACCTTATCGTGACCAAATGGAAAATGAATATCAATGGACGATAGTAGCGGCACCATCTAGCAAATGGGCTAAGAAAGTTTTCCCTGGTGAAACGAAAGCAAAAGCTATGGAAAAATTATGGGAAGCCATTTTATATACTGCTCGTGTAGATGATGATCCCATCTTAGCTTGGCAAAAGCATAATGAAAATTTACAAAAACATTGTGACTATTTAAATTCATTAGGTTTAGTTTCTTTACACTACAAATCAAGTAATGGTACTGATTTTACCGTAGGTATGATTGATAATGCTTTATTTATGGGCGGCGGAGAAACAACCGCAACTTCTAAAATCTATTTTAATCCAAATATGCCTACAGAAGAGTGCTTTATCACGCCAAAGAAAGGCGTTGCCGAAGGTATTGTATACGCCACTAAACCTTTATCCTATCGTGGTGAATTAATTGAAAACTTCTCCATCCGTTTCCATGAAGGTAAAGCCATTGAAGTCCATGCAGAAAAGGGTGAAGAACTCTTAAAACAAATGATTGCCATGGATGAAAATGCCGCTTATTTAGGCGAATGCGCTTTAGTACCATTTGATTCTCCAATTTCTAACTCCAACATTCTGTTCTTCAACACATTATTTGATGAAAATGCTTCTTGCCATTTAGCGTTAGGCCGTGGTTTCTCTAATTGTATCCGTGATTATAACCAATATAGCAAAGAAGACTTTGATAAAATGGGTGTAAATGACTCCATGATTCACGTGGACTTTATGATTGGAAATGCAGACTTAGAGATTACCGGTACTACCAAAGACGGAAAAGAAATCGCTATCTTCCATCAAGGGAATTGGGCGTTTTAAAAAATGAGATGAGGTGTGACGTTTGTCATGCCTTTTTTTCGCCTTTGGTTCTAGGTTGCTATTTCATAGCAAATCATATACAATAAAAAAACGGAGTTGAGAATAATGAATCCTATTTTACAAGCGATGATTTATGGTTGCGCCTTAGCGATTGATGCGACAACTGTATCGATAACGAATGGGTTAGTCTATCATCAAATTTCTAAAAAACGAATGTTAATGTCTGCCATACTTTTCGGTTTTATGCAAGCGTTAATGCCGCTTTTAGGTTACTACTTATTTTCTTTAACGAGTGCTAATGCAAGTTTAGATAAACTTGTTACGAGTATTGATCACTGGATTGCCTTTGCTTTGTTATTATTCTTAGGCGGAAAAATGATTTTTGAAGGTGTGAAAGATTATAAAGACGCAGCGCATGAAGAAAAAGAAGGCACTGAGCAAAAAGATGAGGACTTACCGATTAAAGAAATGATTCTTCAAGGAGTGGCTACTAGTATTGATGCTTTCGCGGTAGGTATTCTTTTCTATACCAATAAGATGGAAGGAGAAGGAAATACCCTTTCCATTTGGTGGAATGTTTTAATTATTGCGGTAATTACTTTTATTTTATCTTGCTGTGGCTCTTTCTTTGGAAAGAAAATTGGTACCTTATTTAGAAAATTTGCCCCCTTTGTTGGTGGGTTAGTTTTAATCGGTATCGGCGTTTCTATTTTAGTTGAACATTTAGCTTAATTCAAAATGAGGAGAAAACGAATGAAAAAGAAAATGATTGGAATTATTGGTGGAATTGTGGGCGCTTTAGTTCTTGCTGTTGGTGGCTATGTAAGTTATGTCGCCCTTCAATATTCTCGAATAGCCAATGAAATTCCTTTAGATATTTATCATAAAACGCAGAACACTTTAGTAAAAGTCGGTGAAGAGTATAGTATCTCTACCTACAATATTGGTTTTGGCGCCTATAGTCCAGATTTTGATTTCTTTATGGATGAAGGTGTTATGAAAACAGGAAAAAAAGTGAAAGGACACCGAGGAACCGCTATTAGTAAAGATCACGTCCTTCGTGATGTGAATGGAGCCTATCAATTTATTAGGGACGTTAATCCGGATTTCATGTTCTTTCAAGAAGTAGATACTAATTCAACGCGTAGTTATCACGTAAATGAATGGGAAATCGGTAACGAGTATTTTGAAGAATATGACCATACTTTTGCTTCTAATTTTCATTCTGCTTATTTACTATATCCTTTTAATGATCCTCATGGAAAAGTGAATTCAGGTATATCAACTTATAGCCGTTACTACATTCATAATGCCACGCGCTATTCTTTTACTGTAAGCAAGGGCTTTGATAAATTCTTTGATTTAGATCGTTGCTTTTCGGTATCAACAATTGATATTGAAGGCGGAAAACTTTTATTCTTAGTGAATCTTCATATGTCTGCATATGATAAAGGCGGCGTTATAAGAAAGAAACAAATGGAAGAATTGAGTACATTTTTAAACACCATGAAAGAACAGGGTCACTATATTGTTGTTGGTGGTGACTTCAATCATGATTTATTAACGTATAATCCTACTTATAGTTATACTGAAGATAATCTTCCTTTTAAAGATGAAACGGAACAATTAAAACCTGATTGGCTTTCTTTCTTTTTCCATTCGGATGGAACTTCATTATTACCCGAAGGTTTTCATGTGATTACTTCTGATAATACGTCTACTTGTCGCGCGGCGGAAATGACCTGGCAAAAAGGTGTAAATTATGTAACCGTTGTTGATGGCTTTATTGTTTCCGATAACATTGAAGTTGTAGAACATAGGAACCTTGTAACGAGTACGGAAGAAGTGGAAGGTTATGCTTTTAGCGATCATCAACCCGCATTTATGAAGTTTAAATTATTAGAAAATGAATAACAAAGTTTTCTAAGTAAAAAAACACGTTTGTCAACAGGATAAAAGAATTGACAAAAAGAGACTTTTTGACTAATATATAAAGGCGTAATCGTGTTGATTATGCCGTTTGTGGGGCTGTAGCTCACCTGGGAGAGCGCATCGTTCGCAACGATGAGGTAGCGAGTTCGAGCCTCGTCAGCTCCACCATAAGAAAAGCATAGGTTTGATATGTTATCAAGCCTTTTTTCTTGAATAGCACATATTTGTCTTCCTTTCTATTGTGAAACGGAATTTAATTATTTAATTGAGGATAAATTAAGATTAGCTAAATATGTGTCACAAATTTAAAATTATTTCAAATTTGTGACACATATTTACAGTTTTATAATATAATATACTTGAGGTGAACATCTATGCTAATTAAAAGAAGTCAATACTTGGAAAATATAAGAAGATTTTATGAATCTAATTTAATTAAAGTTTTAACTGGTGTAAGAAGATGTGGTAAAAGTGTATTACTAAATCAAATTAAAGAAGAGCTAATTAATGAAAAAAAGATAAAAGAAGATCATATCATTTCAATTAATTTTGAAGATGTTAAGTTTTCAAAGATTAGAAACTATAATAAATTAAATGATTATATTTTAAAGAGAATAAAAGATGATAATAAATATTATATTTTCTTAGATGAAATTCAACATGTTAAACAATTTGAAAAAGTATTAGCTTCACTTAAAGCGACTCAAAATGTGTCTATATTTGTAACAGGAAGTAACTCCAAATTATTATCAGGTAGACTTGCAAGTTTACTTGTTGGTAGATGTAAAGAATTTAAAATAATGCCTTTTACTTATAGTGAGTTTATTAAATACTATGAAGAAAATGAATTAGAACTTCCTAAGAAGCCTTTACAAAACTTTATTAGATTCGGTGGCATGCCACAGAGAATGGATTATAGTATAGAAGAAGATATTAAAGAATATTTAAAATCTATTTATTATGGAATTATTGATAAAGATATTTGTAATAAAAAATCTAAAATTGATAAAGAAACTTTTATATTGATTTCTAAATATATCATCAGTAATGCTTCAAAAGAATTTTCAATTCAAAGCATAGTGAATTATTATAATTTAAATAATCAGGATAAAATTTATAGAAAAATGGTATATAGATATTTAGAAAAATTAGAACAAGCTTGTTTAATATCAAGAGTGAAAAGATATGATATAGCAACTAAAAGAACTTTAAAACAAGTTGAAAAACAATTTGTTGTTGATAATGGTTTCTTACTTGCTTGTAATGATTCTAATAAGATATTTGTGGCACAAGCATTAGAAAATCTTGTGTATAACGAATTGTTATATAGAGGATATGATGTAAAAATTGGTAAAACATATAAAGGTGAAATTGATTTTGTTGCTATGAAAGATGGAAAGAAATGTTTTATCCAAGTAGCATATTTATTATCTAGTGATGATGTTATCGAAAGAGAATTTGGTGCATTCGATTCTGTTCGTGATCCATCACCAAAGTATGTTTTTAGTTTAGATGAATATGATATGTCAAAGGATGGAATCACTCATTTTAATATAGAAGACTGGCTTTTAAATAAGGTTAATATTACCTTATCTTAACTGTCTCAAATTTATAATTTTTTTGAATTTGTGACATATAATTTAAAAAAATAAAAATAGGATAAGACATGCTTCATTTTGCAACATTTAGTCTTGCACGCCTTGATGCGTGTTTTTGGCTATGATAATGCAACTTGTAGTCATTACATTTTGGGTGCTTACCGTCCAATTTCTTATATTGGTTTTGCAATTGGCACAACATATCAATATGGAATGCTTCGATTGATGATATCTGTAGTTTTTGAAAATGTTAAAAATGTACCGAAATATAGTTTTGACTACAAAGCGTTTTTTATAACACTAGCTCTTTTTGTAATTGTTTACGAATTTGTGATGTATCTATATTCCAGCAGTGTAAAAAGGCTTTCTATTAAAAGCATTATGTTGGAGTAAAATCATTTAGTGTTAGTTTAGCCCATTAGGATAAAAAATTCATAGTGGGCTTTTTTTGTTTCAACTGTACGCATTTTGGACAAATTGTGACAGTATAGATAATCACATACACATAAGAAAAGTTATAGGTTTGATCCAAATTGTACAAGTCAGACCTTTTTTCTTTATAAAGAGTCTTAAATAGAAAAAAATTTTGACTTCAAAGTCGGAAACTTCTGCTTTTGACAAAGTTTTTGACTTGCATTCCAAAACTTTACTTTTCGTAAAAGTTTTTACTCACTTTTTCGAAAAAGTTTCATTTTACAACAAGTTTTTGCTTACTTTTCCAAAAAACTTAACAGCTATTCTTAGGACTATCGCGGAAAATCTTTGATTTTGATAACTGTATTTTCTTATTTTCATATATAAAAGTAAGAAACACTTTTGATTTGGTGCTTATAAAAAGTCTTTTTAATAAGTCATCATTGTTTCAAAACAAAGGGGAAATAGAAAGTGGATCGCTTAGAAATCGTATTGACTATCATTTCGGTTGTTTCGTCTTTTTCTTCGATATTATTTGCTTTTTTAGCTTTTAAAAGAAACTCAAATGGTGATAATAAACGAGAAGGAAAGAATGAAGGTGCTTTTCTTGCGGATATTAGTTATAAAAAAAAATCAATGGAACGCAACGATAAAGCTTTAGATAAACTAGAAGAAAAATTTAGTGACTTGCAAGAAAGAATGATAAAAATGGAGCAAAAAATGGAAGACCATTTCAATCGTGATTTCATTCATATAAAGGGGACAAAAGTAAATGAATGAAATGCTCATTAATATTATTAGTGTATTAGTGACTGCGGTCGTTATTCCAGTGATTAGTTTACTTGGTGCTAAACTGGTGAGTTGGTTATCTACTAAAATCAAAAATGAAAAAGCAAATAAGATGATTAAAACCGCTACAGAAATCGTGGTAAGTGCTGTAAAAACAGTATTTTAAACTTATGTGGACGCTTTAAAAAAGGAAGGAAAATTTGATAAGGAAAGTCAAATACTCGCTTTAACCAAAGCCAAAGACATCGCTTTAAGTCAGATGACAGAAGATGTAAAAGAATTCATTCAAACCAATTATGGGGAACTAGATCTTTGGTTAACTATACAAATTGAAGCTACCATTAATACATTAAAAATGAAAAAATGATGAATTGATTTTTCCGTAGATTGGAGGATTAAATAGAATCCTCCATAAAATTTTTGATTGAGTAAAATTTGACAGAAATAGCGTTATCGGTTAAAATTTAAAAAATGGGGGGTAAAATGGATAACGTAAAAAAGTATTATCGAGTTGATCGGTTAGCGACCACTTTTTCTAAAATGGCGAGCTTGCTTTTTATTTGTAGTTATTTAATGGTGATTGTGCCGACAATTTCATCTGTCGTCTTTGCAGTTTTAGTCGTTTTTATGTTTGTCTTGGTTATTTTTTGGTTTTTGATTGGAATATTTTTACTCGGCATTCCTTTCTTAGATCCGAATTATCGTTCTTTTGGCAAAAAGTTCTTGAATTTCTCTGATAGTGCAACACTGCAATCTTTTTATGATTTCTTTAATGGCATTTCTGGATATATTAAGTATATCTCAATTGCTGCCTGCGCTTTATTTCTTCTTTCCTTTTTAATTCTTCTAAAGGAAAATGTAAATCGAAAAAGAAAAATATATAACCTGGTCGGCATGATTCTTACTTTTATTTTATTTATCGTATCTTTGGTGGTGAATTTTTCATGGCACGTATAGAATTAAGATATAATACCAAAAAGATTTCTCCACTTGTGTTAGTGGACGATAAAATAGTTACTTTAAAAAAGGAGAAAAAGGGTTTTTATTCTTTTGAAGTACCTTCAGATAAAGAAATTAATTTAAAAATCATTTCTTATAATGAATTAATGGATGAGCATTGGTTTAGAAGATTTTTATTATTTTATCTTATTGGTTTATTTGGCTTATTTTCGCCTAAGTATAATAAGTGCCCATATGTACTCAATTATGAAGCTAATGTACAGGTGGAACAAGATGTAACCATTTTTATTAATGATTTTAAACAAAAAGCATTAGGCTTTAGTAATCATTATGAGCAGTTTGATAATGAAACCAATCAATTTATTGAAGAAAAGAGAATTAAAAGAAGAATGCATACGGTGCGTTTCTTTAAATTATTAACGATCGTGATATACGCTTTAACTTTCTTTATTTTGTTTCTTCAAAACGAATAAGTAAAATTTTTAACGCAAAACTTTACTTAGATGGCTATTTAATGATTTAAGTAAAGGAAAAGTATTAAAAATTATTCTGTACTTATTATCTAAAATGAAGTATATTGATAAAGGAAATACAGGACATGCGAATTAAGTTTCGATATTTGTGTTTCCTTTTTTTATGGATAAAAAATTTTATTGAACGAGTCTTGACTATAAAGTTGACTTTAGGGTTATACTTGAATTGTCAGATAAGACTCGTTTTTATTTTTCTTATCAAAGGCAAAACAAAGAAAGGAGTATTTTAATTTTTTATAAAATTAAAGAGAAAAAACATGACAAAAGAAGAATTAGAAACCATTCCTTTTGGACTTGGAGAAGAAAATCCATTTGGAAAATATTTTACGGGAAAAAGTTATCTTAACATTCTTCATCAAGAAGGTGTATTAGTGGCGAATGTTACCTTTGAAAAGGGTACAAGAAATCATTGGCATATTCATAATGCTTCGAAAAATGGCGGACAATTTCTTTTAGCTACTTATGGTAGAGGCTATTATCAAGAAGAAGGAAAACCTGCAATTGAATTATTACCTGGCGATAGTGTTTTTATCGCTCCTGGAGTGAAACATTGGCATGGCGCTAGTAACGATAGTGTCTTTGCGCATATTGCGATTGAAGTTCCAGGAGAAAATACTTCGACTACTTGGTGCGAAGAAGTTAGTGAAGAAGACTATAAAGCCGCTAACGAAATCCATCAACAAAAGAAAATCGTGCAAACCGCAGGAAGAGACCAATTGACCGGTTTAGCAGATGAATTTGCGCATTTAAACGATGACATCCTCTTTGGTGAAGTGTGGTCTAGAACTTCTTATTTAGATCTTAAAAGGAGATGTATCCTTACTGTAGTAGCGTTAACCTCTACAGGTGTATTAGATTCCTCACTTCAATATCACATCATGAATGCCAAAAAGAATGGTGTAAGTGAAAATGAATTAACCGAATCTTTAACGCATATCGCTATGTACGTCGGTTGGCCAAAAATTTGGGCCGCTTTAAAATATATCAAAGAAGTTTATAGTAAATAAAGGAGAAAAAACAATGCAAAAAGAAATCACTTTAAATAATGGCGTATTAATGCCAAATGTAGGTATTGGAACTTATTTATTAGAACCGCAAGATGCCGAAAATAGTGTAAGAGAAGCTTTACAAATGGGCTATCGTTTAATTGATACCGCGAATGCATATCGTAATGAAAGAGCAGTGGGCCGTGGTATGAAAGCTTCGGGTGTAAAAAGAGAAGATATTTTCTTATCCACGAAATTATGGCCATCTGAATATGAAAATCCTCATGCCATCGAAGAAACTTTAGAAAGACTTCAAACGGATTATATTGATTTACTTTTCCTTCATCAACCAACGAAAAACTGGAGAAAAGGATATCGACAATTAGTGGATGCTTATCAAAAAGGTATCATTCGTAGCATTGGTATTTCTAACTTTGAAGGTCAATACATTAAAGATGTTTTAAAAGAATTTGATGTGAAACCACAAGTCATTCAAGTGGAATGTCATCCTTTTTTCCCACAAGATGAATTAAGAAAAATAACGGATAAAGAGCATATCGCGATTATGTCTTGGTATCCTTTAGGCGGAAAAGGTATGACCGATGAATTATTACATCATCCACTCATTGAAAAGATTACGAAAAAACATCATAAAACGACCGCACAAGTCATTTTAAGATGGCATATTCAAATGGGATTTGTGGTAATTCCAGGTAGCAAAAATGTCGATCATATCCGTGATAACTATGCGATTTATGATTTTAATTTAGATGAAGAAGATATGCGTTTAATAACGACTTTAAATAATGGACAAAGACGTTATACAAGAACGGATGAAGCCTTAGAGCGTTATACAACATGGAAAATTGAATACGAAAAAGAATAATAAAAAAATAATTAACGTTTCATGTTGACTGTAAACCTAACTTTAGGGTTATACTTTGATTGGGTGGTGAGAAAATGAATTATTCCATACAAGAAATTTCAAAGAAAACAGGACTAACGATTTCGACACTTCGATACTACGATAAAGAAGGTCTTTTCCCTCATTTAGAAAGAAAAGAATCTAATTATCGTATTTTTACCGAACTTGAATTAGAAACTTTAAGGATTATTGCTTGCTTTAAAAAAGCCGGCCTTTCAATTCCCGAAATCCGTGAATATATGCAGCTCATTCAAAAAGGGGATGATACCCTTGAAGAAAGATTGGATATTATGAAACGGCAAAAAGAAGCTTTAGAAAAACAAAAGAAAGAAATTGAAGAAAGCTTAGCCTGTGTGGAATGGAAAATTTCTTACTACGAGCAAGCGGTTCAGGATGGAACAGAAAAATATGTTCATGAAAGACTTTTAAAAGAAAGAGGAATTATAAAATGAAAAAAGTTTTAATTATCAGTGCATCGCCAAGAAAAGATGGAAATTCTGATCTCCTTTGTCAAGCCTTTCAAAAAGGCGCATTAGAAGCAGGAAATGAAGTTGAATATGTTCGCTTATCCGAAAAAAATATTCAATACTGTGAAGGTTGCTATGCTTGTGCAAAATTAGGACATTGCTTTAAAAATGATGATATGAATGCTTTAGCGCAAAAGATGAAAGAAGCACAAGTCATTGTTTTAGCTTCTCCTGTTTATTTTTATTCCATGAACGGACAACTGAAAGTCTTCATTGACCGCATGGTGCAAAATTATACAGAAGTCCGCGCCGATATCTATATTATGGTCACAGCGTGGGATGATCAAACAACTAATTTGGTTTCGACCATAGAAGCCATTCGTGGTTTCTCTAGAGACTGCTTAGAAGAATGCCAGGAAAAGGGTGTAATTATTGCTGGCGGAGTAGAGAAAAAAGGCGATATTCGCCAAACCAATTACTTAAATGAAGCCTATGAAATGGGCAAACATTGTTAAGAAAGAAGGAAAATCAAATGAAAAATTTTACTTATCATACTCCTACTAAATTAATTTTTGGAAAAGATGCCATTCTTCATCTTCCCGAAGTTTTAAAACCATTAGGTAATAAAGTATTATTAACTTATGGTGGCGGTAGTATTAAAAAAATCGGCCTTTATGACCGAGTAAAAGAACTCCTTAAAGATTTTGAAATTTATGAATTAGCGGGCATTGAACCCAATCCAAAATATGATCCAAGTGTTTTAGAAGGTGTCCGTTTATGTAAAGAACATCATATTAACGTAGTCTTATCCGTTGGTGGCGGTAGTGTGCTAGATTGTTCAAAAGCGATTTGCGCGGGTGCTTTATATGAAGGAGATCCTTGGGATTTAATTAGTTATAAAGTGAAAGCCAAAAAGGCTTTACCATTAGTGGATATTTTAACCTTAGCCGCAACGGGCTCTGAATACGATGCCGGTTGTGTGATTTCTAGAACCGAAACTAACGATAAGATTGGTTATATTGATGAACTCTTATTCCCAGTGGCTTCCATTTTAGACCCTACCTATACCTTCAGTGTTTCTAAAAAACAAACCGCAGCGGGAACGGCTGATGCAATGAATCATGTCATCGAACAATATTTCTGTGAAGAAACTTCTATCTTAACCGATGGAATGTGTGAAGCGACAATTTTAAGTTTGATGAAAAATGTGAAACTTGCATTAGAAAATCCTAACGATTATCAAGCAAGAAGTGAATTAATGGTGGATTGTTCCTTAGCTTGTAATGGTATTCTTGCTTTAGGTAACAGTGGTTCAGGTTGGCCATGCCATGGCATTGAACATGCCTTAAGTGGTTATTATGATATTACCCATGGTGAAGGACTTGCAATTATCACTCCACGTTGGATGAAACACATTTTAAATGATAAGACCTTACATCGTTTCGTTAGCTATGGAACTCATATTTTCCATATTGATGAAAACTTAGATCCTTATGAAATCGCTAATTTAGCGATACAGAAAACCTATGATTTCTTTTTATCCATCAACATTCCAATGCATTTAAAAGAAGTGGGAATTGATGAATCTCGCTTACAAGAAATGGCACATCACATTGCCGTGAATGAAGGCTTAGAAGAAGCATGGGCACCATTAAATGAAGAGGATATCTTAACAATTTTGAAAGATTCTCTATAAAAAGATAAAACATCCGTTCTCCTCCCCTTGGAATGGATGTTTTATTTTTACCCTAAAGCGACATCAAGAACCATCATTAAACTAAAACCGATAGCAAAGAAAATCGTGCCAATATTAGAGTGTGATCCTGCAGCGGTTTCGGGAATTAATTCTTCTACCACAACATATAACATAGCGCCAGCGGCAAAACTTAATAAATAGGGTAGAATAGGTACAATATATGTAGAAAGTAAAAGCGTAATTAAAGCGGCAATCGGTTCAACGACACCTGATAATACACCACCTAAAAAGGCTTTCCCTTTTTGCATACCTTCGCCCGCTAACGGCATGGATATAATTGCACCTTCAGGAAAGTTTTGAATCGCGATACCAATCGATAAGGCTAAAGCACCTGCAAAAGTAATATTATTTTGTTTCGATAAGAAACCTGCTAAAACTACACCTACAGCCATACCTTCAGGAATATTATGAATGGTGACCGCTAATAACATTTTAGTTGTTTTCTTCCAGGCTTTTTTAGGACCTTCTTCGGTGTTACTTTGCGTGTGGAAGTGTGGGGTAATTTTATCTAATAAGAAAAGAAATAAAATGCCTAGCCAAAAGCCCACAAAAGCAGGGATAAAAGACCATTTTCCCATATTAGAAGATTGCTCTATCGAAGGAATAATTAAACTCCATATTGAAGCAGCGACCATAACACCAGCGGCAAAACCAATTAAAGCACGTTGAACTCCGTCTTTTAATTCTTTTTTCATAAAAAAGACGCAAGCTGCTCCTAATGTAGTTCCTAGAAATGGAATAAGAATTCCAAGAAATACTTGCATAAAAGTTCCTCCTTCACATCAGTTAGCCTTAACTAACTAGTTATAACATTTTATTTATTATTCGTCAACTTTATTAGATTTATTCGTAACTTTTATCATTTAGGTATATAATATAACTACACGCGCCAATAGCGCAACTGGATAGAGTATCAGACTTCGAATCTGAGGGTTGTGGGTTCGATTCCTACTTGGCGCGCCATTATTGAAGCATTAGTTTGATATAAATTATCAAGCTTTTTTTATTTTTATGAGAGTCTAATTCTTATTAATTTTACCCTAAGAAAAATACTACAGTCATTAAAAAATATTTCGCCAAATATTTCGCCATATTATTGATTTATTTCGCCAAAGTTGTCAAAAATAAAAAAGTGCTTTAGTAAAGAACTTCAACCAAAATAATAAAAATATTCAAAATTCGGGAATAGAAATTATATTGAATACCGCATAATAAAATGCTTGTTAAGGGTATTGTTTTATAAAAAAAGTAAAAAACACTACCGTTAATCGCCATTTAACATAAATTTTAATAGTAAGTAAGACTATAAGATATAGTAATGATGATGCATGGAGCAAAAGTATTAGAGTTTCTTCATGATGAAGGCTATCTAAAATAAAATCTTACTAAAAAATCAGAATCTAATCATGAATCAATTTAGCTATGGTAATATTGTTGACAAGGTTTTTATATTGAAATTATGACATCGCAGTGTCATAAAAATAATATAGAAAGGGTGAGAAAGCTATATGAAAAAAAGACTAATTATCTTTCATGGATCTAGTGAAATTATAGAAAAGCCAAAGTTTGGATATGTAAATTCTAAAAATGATTATGGACTTGGTTTTTATTATACAAAAGATATTGTTCTTATAAAAGAATGGAGCGTAGTCGATGAAGAAGATGGTTATGCAAATCAATATGAACTAGATACGAATTGATTAACCGGACTTGATTTATCAAGGACACAATACAACATTCTACACTAGATAACGAGATTACTTAAAAATAGAGTATTTACTTTAAAAAATAAAATTATGAAAGCTGGAAGACAATATTTGATAGATAATTTTTCAATTCCTTATGAAAACTATGATATCATCATATAAACTTGCTAGAACACTTTGTTGCACAATGGAAGACTTAATGAAGTAAATAAGAAAAATTTAAAGATTCAAAATAAAATTGTCAACTTAAATTCAGTCTAATATTCATTTATCGTACTTCTGCTTATTTTATTATAAATTTTGGAAATGAAAATTTAGAGCAAAAGTTCAATAATTCTTATTGCTATAAGATGCGAAATTTGTTTAAACAAAAGCACAATAATAAAAACCGATTTTTATTTTAAATGTCATACACGCATTTCGTAAAAAGTCGGTTTACCGTAAAAAAATAAATAGTATAATGCGAAATATATTTTTTTATAGCAAGTGATTTTTTGAAATTGACGCAAAGTGCGCCCTCTTTTTACCATAACTTATATTAAAAAGCTTTCAATTCATGTATAATATAAATATCAACATAAAAGTTAATTTTAGGGGGGAAACATTATGAAATTTAAAAAAACCATAATATTTAGCGCTTTATTTATGATGCTACTATCTTCATGTGGTAGAGTAAAAAACGAAGAATATGAAGAATTTTCAACCAAAATGAATCAAATCATTGATGATTTTATTAGAAAAGAGGATCACCAAAAATCAAAAAAGAATGATAGAAGAGTTAGGCGTTCTTTTCAAAATCAAGATGAAATCATTGCTATGCTCAATAGTAGTGAAGATTATGAAGAAAGAAAAATTGATATTGCTAATGCATTTGAGCAATCCATGTATATTCCAGTCATTGTTGGCGAAGGCTTAGTAAAGTATAGAAAGCAATCTAATTTCTATAATTTGATTACTTTCTATAATAATGATGGCTATGTGAAAGTGACCAATAGTGGAAACGAAACATCAACTTACATTTACATTCCGAACGATGTAAGCTACGATCATGATACGCATTATATGTATTTTGATATTACATATAATAATGAAAATGATTATAGTTTCAATGGGTATGAAATTAGTGATTCAGGAAATACAGAATGGGCTTTCTATGGTGATAATACTTTAACCTTTATTGAATATTCAAAAACAGTTGAAACATGTGAAGTTCGTTATCAAAATGCGAATTTAAGTAATCGAATTTATAGTGATGAAACACTTACTAGTGCAGTCCGTGAAAAAATCAAAAATCGTTTTGAAAGCATTAATAAAGAAGAGTTCAGAGTTTTAAAAAGAGATTCACAATTTGTAGTTACAGAGCAAGAAGCTGATGAAATTATCAAAAGATTGTTCCCAGACAGCGTTACAGTCGTTGAATCAAAAGGAATTATGATAGATAGAGATAGTGGCGCTGCTTATATGTACGCTGCTAAGGGTGAAGAAAGAGTAGTGATACCTAATAACGTCCAATATTTAACCCAAGATTTTTATATTGTTATAGAAGGAGAAACTATCGTAAAAGAACTTTATATTCCTAAGTCCATCATTGGCATCAAAGATGAAAGTAATCAAATAACCGATGTTCGTAATTTAAGCATCATTGTTCGAAAAGATAGTGACGTTCTTTATTTAGAAAAAATTGAAGTTCAACCAGGTTCTACATTATTTAAAGTAGAGGGACCTTTATTAACAAGTTATGATGAAACAGCGCTTCTATACGTGATGAATAAAAAAACGACAGAACTAGATTTATTGAAATTTAATTCTTTTCCAAGAAGAATAATTGAAACATTTTGTCCAAAGACCATACTTAGCGCTAAAACTTTAAAATTCAATAACTATCCAAATGCAACGGATGAAGGGAATCTATATTTCTATTTTGTTGGAAACAATATGTCCTATAACTATCACTATGAACTTTTAGAAGTGCATCATGTTACCAATGACACAAGAATTTATTTTAGCGGTAACAATTCAATTAAACATTTAGTCTTAGAAGGCGATTTTGAATACGTAGAAATCTCTGATAGTGAAGAAATTGTATCAGAAATTACGCTTCATTCTTCGCGTGAAAATGCTTATCTTAAAGGTGATTTTACAGGTCTTAAAGTTATTGATATTTATAACAATGTTTATAGCAACGATTTTGAAAGCATCCGCTGTGATAATATAGAAAAAATTGTGGTGCACGAAGGCGTTACAAGTTTTGATTTAAATAAAATTCAATTTGATTATTATGAAGATAAAACTGTAGAAGTTGAGTTACCTTCTACATTAGAATATTTTGATTATCGTAGAGGAGATATGAATGCGCATATTAAAATATCTACAAAAGTCAATGAAATGATTTTTAAAGATGCCTCAAAGTTAAAGCAAGAAGGTTATGAAGTTGTAATTGAAGATCAACCGGAATTAAATCAGTTATTTGATGATTATGAATTCATTACCTATGATTCAAATGGAAATACTAGTACTTTAGAACTCATTACTTATCGAGGAATGGAAAGTGAGCTTTATGTTCCATCTCATATTTCAGGTAAAACAGTTACTTCATTTAGAATGGAAGCAGTCACTTCCTTAACGCACGAAGAATTACCTAACTTAAATGTTTTAAAGAAAGTTCATTTACCTAATACAATTTCCTCCTTTAGCCTTTATAGCACGATGAGTGAAAATCAATATCATTTAGAAGAATTATATTTTGATGGAACATTAGAGCAATTTAAGAAGGTTTGTCAATCTGGAGCAGATTATCTTTTAGAGATAGGATTTTGCGATAAAATTATTTGTAACGACCAAACTTTATCTCTTAAAACAGAAAGTGATCATTATAGTTATGGTGATCAAGTATTTAGCATTGATGATGTTGAACTACATTGCACGAATGTTGTAGTGAACAAAACAAAAGAAGGTTATATTTTCGATATAATTATTAATGGTGAGAAATATTCGATTACACTTGTATTAGTTTCTAAAGATGCCTATTCGGGTGTAATTGATTACCCAGAACATCCATTATCCGTTTCTTTTCAAACAAATGGCGCATTATCCCTAAGCTATCAGTACGCATCTGAATTAGGTGAAGGAGTTCGCGTTATTGAATTTTTTATAAAATAATCAGTTTGAATAAAAAGGGCCGAGAGTAATCAAAGCCCTTTTTATTATGATGATCGTTATAGGAAAAGTGTTATAATGGCATATCTTCTTTCGGCAATATGCCAAAATGGCAATAACTGTATTTACAGCGATTGCCAAATATGTATAATATAATTATGAGGTGACGAAAATGACGCTAAGAGAATTAAGAACAGAAAAAGGTTTAACACAGATTGCTTGTGCTAAATATTTAAAAATTCCTCATCGCACATATTGCCGCTATGAGGCAAATGAAAGAAAAATAGATAGAATCAAATATGAATATATGGTTCAAATGCTAAACGAATATAATCGATTAGATGAAGAGCATGGAATTTTAACCATTCAGCAAATTAAAGAAATTTGCAAAAAAGTATTTGAAAATTACGAGATTGAGTATTGCTATTTATTTGGCTCCTATGCAAAAAATAAGGCGACAGAACATAGTGATGTTGATTTGTTAATTTCTACCTCTATTACGGGATTGAAATACTTTGAGCTTGTAGAAATATTAAGAGAACAATTAAAGAAGAAAGTTGATCTTCTTGATAGTGCACAATTAAATAATAATTTTGATCTTGTACATGAAATATTAAAAGATGGAATGAAAATTTATGGATAATATAAAAAATTAAATTACTTTTTTATTAATTTTTTTCTTTATAAACCTAAAAAGTAAATTACATTTAGTCTAATATCTTAAAAACCGAAAATTTAAAGAATTACTAATAGTAGGTTAAAGATGAATGGAGGAATATTTATGGAAAAGAAATTTGATTTAGTAAAGTTTGTCGACAATGATTTTGAGTTAGAAGTTAGAACGGATAAGGAGAATGATACAGTTTGGCTTTCTCAAGAAGAAATGGCTTTGTTATTTGATGTCGACAGAACAAGAATAGTAAGGCATATCAGCAATATTTATCAAGATAATGAATTAGATTATAATTCAACTTGTGCGGAAAGCGCACAGGTTCAACTTGAAGGCAAAAGAAAAATTAGACGTAAATTAAAAATTTATAATCTTGATATGATTATTTCCGTTGGCTATCGAGTAAAATCTCAAAGAGGTATACTATTTAGAAAATGGGCAAATAGAATACTAAAAGAATATTTACTTCAAGGTTATTCGATTAATCAAAAAAGATTATTAGCACTAAATAAGACGATTGAAACACAAAGTAGAATGCTGGCTTCGTCTTTAAATATTGATCAAGAAGCATTAGTAAGTGTAATTGAAGAGTATACAAATGCACTAGACTTATTAGATGATTATGATCATCAATGTTTAAATAAACCCAAAGGGAACCAGACCATTTATGAGTTGACTTATCAAGATTGTAGGACATTAATTGATTCTATGAAATTCAAAGATACATCAACCATATTTGGACTAGAAAAAGAAGAGGGGAAACTGAATGGTATTTTAGCAGCAGTATATCAAAATGTATTTGACCAAGAAGTCTATCCTTCTTTAGAAGAAAAAGCAGCACATTTATTATATTTTTTGGTGAAGGACCATCCTTTTGCTGATGGTTGTAAAAGAATTGCCGCTACGATATTCTTGGAATTCTTAAATCGAAATCATGCGTTAGTTAAGAATGGAAAAATTGTGATTGCGAATGATACTTTAGTCGCTATTACGATTTTGACTGCAGAATCAAAGCCAGAAGAAATGGATATTATAATTAACCTTATCATGAATCTTTTAATATAAAGAAAGAGGCTAAATTGAAAAGTAGGAGAATTCATGTTAAACTTTAAAAAAGAAATAAAGGAGAATAAAAGAATGCATAAGGCAATTCAAAACAAAAAAATTATTATTTATGCCATATGTCTTTTATTTTTTTGGTTGCTGGCTTTTTTCAAATGATGGATGATAAACTTCCTGAATTTTGGCATGCTTTATTCGCCCTTTTAGCGCACGTGATTTTAATTTCTCTTGTTATCGCATGGGGTGTTTCTCTCCTTCATCGGATGGTACGAAAAGATTTACGAGCCTACTTTTTTATAGTAGCACTGCTGATTTTATTCTTTCTTGTTATAAGAATGATAAAATATGGCCTTACAAAAAACACGGAAACCTTAAACCGATATATGTGGTATTCCTATTATGTTTCACAGTGTTTGATTCCACCAACGCTCTTGTTAACGAGTTTGAGCATTGAAAATAAAAAGGAAAAGCCTTTGAAAAAATTAAGGTGGCTAATCTTTCTACCAGCCTTTATTCTACTTGCTTTGATTTATACGAATGACCTGCATGAATGGGCGTTTGCTCTTTATTTTAATCAGGGAGATTTTTCTTATTCTCATCGTTTCGTTTTTTATGTGGCGCTTGTGTGGGAAATTATCATCACGATAATTAGCATTGTCATTATGGTTTGGAAGTGTAGGGTATCGGCATGTAAAAAGAAAACATGGATTCCCATTTGCACATTCTTTTGTTGTGCCTTTTTTTCGACCATTTGTTTCATTATGAATAGTTCTGCTTTTAAGATACCAGAACTTTTGTGTTTCACTTGTATTGCAACGATAGAAAGTTGTATTGCAATTGGTTTAATTCCATCTAATGAGAATTATGTGGATTATTTTTATCAATTGATGTGTTATGCCATAATTACTGATGAAAAAATGAATATTGTTTATGCATCTAAATCATCTTTTCTTGTGGAGAAAGAAGATTTAAAAAAAGCGATATCTGACCCAATTACAATAAACAATCATATGCGACTTTGCGGTAAAAAGATTCACGGAGGTTATGTCTTTAGAAGCGAAGATTTGACACATATTAATGAAATAAATATAGCATTGCAAGAAACCAACGATCGTCTTATGGAAGAAAATGATTTCATTGAAGTTGAAAATGAGATGAAAGCTCAAAAAGCACAAATAGATGAGCAAAAAAAACTTTATACAAAAGTGGAACGAGTGATAAAAGAAGAACTTATAAGATTGAGCAAATTACTATTGGAGATTAAAAAGAATCATTATGATTATAGAAAGAAAATGGAGTTTGCATGTGTTTTAGGAGCCTATATTAAAAGACGGAGTAATTTCATTATGCTTTCTAATGATAATGATTTACTAGATGTAGAAGAATTAGCATTTTCTATTAAAGAATCTTTAAGTTATGTTGCTCTCATGGGAGTGGAATGTTCTTTAGATTTTAACATGAAAGGTAAAATGGATGGATTAACACTGGGTCGGCTTTATGATTTCTTTGAAATATGTGTTGCAAACGAATATGATTTACCATCCGCAATTATGGTACACGTCTCAAAAAAAGAGGGAAAAGCAATAATTCTAATTGAAAGTGACAGAGCTTCAGAAAGCATAATCAAAGAAATAAAAGAAAGATATCCAACATGCTCAATCGTCGCAAATGATGGAGAAACTACTTATTTTACGCTTACTTTGCTTGAAGGAGGTATTTTATGAAATTCGTGGAAGCACCTCTTTATGGCCAGCAAATAACAATTATTCTATTTATTTTAACATTGGTATTATCCATTATGGATTTATTTATTGCTATAAGAATATATAAAAAGATAGTGTTTAAAATCATAACGGTTTTTTTCTTTGTTTTTTCTTTTCTTTCTATTTTTCTTACCATGCAAGGTAGCTATCTTTACCGTATGAATCGCCCGGTATTTGAACTATCACTTACCATTATTCAATGGCCTTTTATTTGCATTTTATCCTTATCAATATTCTTCTTTATTATGGCAATTTCTTTGCTTCTATATGGATTGATAAAAGGTAATCAAAGTCTTTCTTCAGTATCCATTAAAGAAAGCGTGGATATGCTTCCAAAAGGAATTTGCTTCTATGAAAAAAGTGGACTAGTTCGCTTAATCAATAGAGAAATGAATAATCTTAGCGTTTTAATACTAGGGGAAGCTTTATTAAATGGAACAAGCTTTTGGCATGCCATTACAAATGGAAAAATAGAAAAAGATTTTTATTCATTAAAAAAAGGGGAAGATTCGATTATTGGATGTCGAGATGGAAAAGTAATTTCGTTTAAAAGAAATACACATTTTTTAAATGGACATGAAATCTATGAAATTATTGCTACGGATATCACGGAAGAATATTGCCTAATGGAAGAATTGGAAAAAAAACGAGTAAAATTAAAAGCAGTAAATGAAAGGTTAATCTCTTACGGGAAAAATGTTTCTCAACTTGCACGGGAGAAGGAAGTCTTGATGGCTAAAATACGAATCCACGATGATATAGGAAAACTGCTTTTGATCACAAAACAAAAATTAACTAATGATATGAAGAAGGAGGATCAAAAAGAATTATTATCTTTTTGGGAAGTAGAAATTGAAGCGTTAAAAAGCACAAGTACGTTAAAAAAGAAAAGCAATTTGCAAGTAATTTTAGAGGCGGCGCAGCTCGTTAATGTGGCCATTGAGTTCAAAGGCAACTATCCTACTATTGATTCAGTAACGGAAAAAATTCTTATCCAAGCGATGCATGAATGTCTAACCAATACGGTTTCACATGCGAATGGAAAGAAAATGTTAGTTGAACTTGAAAATGGCATAGATGAATTTGTCATTCGAATTACAAATGATGGTCAAAAACCTAAAGGAAAAATTATTGAAGGCGGTGGTTTATCAAGTTTACGTTCGCTTATTGAAAAAGAAAATGGTAAAATGATAGTGAAAAGTGAGCCACAATTTGAATTAATCATTCAATTATTAAAAGGAGCAAAGCAATGAAAGACGGAAAATACTCAGTAATGATAGTAGAAGATCAACAAATGCCGAAAACACTTTTTTCACATTATATTGAAAACTCAGAACATTTTTATCTTCAAATTGCTATTGAAAATGCCTCCATAGCGGACATTGTTTGTACTCGAACACCGATTGATTTGATTCTTATGGATGTTGTGACCGAAAATGGAGAAAGTGGTCTTACTGCTGCTGAGAAAATTAAGAAAAAATACCCCAGAATTAAAATTATCATTGTGACTTCTATGCCAGAATGTTCTTATATTCAAAGAGCTAAAAAAATAGGAATCGAAGGATTTTGGTACAAAGAGGTAAATGAACAACCGATTCTTTCTATTATGGAACGAGTGATGCAAGGAGAAACTGTTTATCCTGAACACCCTCAATCCGTTAAAGTTGGATTGGCCTTAAGTACAGAATTCACTGAAAAGGAATTAGAAATCTTGCGTCTTATTCTAGGAGGATATAGCAACGTGGAAATTTCTATAAAACTGGGGGTTTCCTCAGGCGTAATCAAAAATCATGTAGCGGATATGTTGCTAAAAACTGGATTTCGTTCTCGCACGCAACTTGCGGTAAGAACAAGAGAAACGGGTCTTGTCATCTTGGATAAAATAGATGATGAAATATAAATAGAAAACATTTGTACAGTCACTCTTCAGTGGCTGTTTTTTTCTCATAATAAAGTTCGCCAAAGGTGCCAAATGGCACTACTAAAACGATGGAATATGTTGATATATTTAAAGTACAGGTGAATGAAATACATTACTTAGAAAACAAAGGAGGAAAAAATGAAAAGAGCTATACTTGCAATTAGAAATACGCTGATTTTAGAAGCAGTAATGAATTCGTTAAAAGAATCTGGTTTTCTTGTGGAAAAGGCGTCTTCTCAAGAGACGGATAAGATTTTAGCAATCATGAATGCTTTGCTCGCGGATTTTCTAATCATGGATGTTACAAGATGTGGTGATGGCACATTTGATCAACGGATGGAGACAGTTTTAGCGGCCAAAAAACAAAATCCAAGCGTGAAAATTGCCCTTCTTTGCGACAATGTTTCTAACGAAGAAAGTGCCTATAGAATCAAACATGCTAAAGAAGAGGGAAAAATTGATGCTTTCTTTTATGAATCTGTTCCATCAAATTATTTGGTAGATGTAATTGATTCACTGTGAGAAAAAAAGGAGAAAATAACAAATGAAAAGAAAATTATTTATTTCAGCATTTATCTTTATTCCACTCTTCTTAACCACGACTGCTTGTGGAAATCATCCAACTATAAGTGGAAGTCAACCAACAGTGGAAACGACAGATAAAAATACGAGTAGTTCAGAAGAAAAACCCATTGAATCAGAAGTTGGCTTGGTTTATACCCATACTAAAACAAATATAGAGTGGGCCAGTGAGGAAATAAAAAAGACTCAACTAGATGAAATGGGAATCGATGAAAAAACATTCTTCAATATCTATGATAATGCTTTGCTTGAATTTAGATTTTTAGAAGATTCCAAAGCTGTTGTTATCTATGAGATGCAAGGAGATGGAGGCGCGGCCAATGTGCTTTATAAAATTGATAATCAGACAATTTCATTTTATGATTCATTAGAAGACATGCAGGCTAACAAAACAAAAGATGTTGCCGTTTTTGCAGGACAGTTCAAATTATCAGAGGACTATAAATCGCTATATTGGATGGCTCATCAAGAAGGTCTGCTAGCCATAACGCTTACCTGCACAATTAAATAAAGGAAAATTAAGAAAATATTTAATATTTTTATTGTGTTTTGAAAAAGTGAGTGTTATTATTTTCGTATCTCAAAGGTGAGAAAAGCGAGGTATCATATCATGAAAAAAAATAAAACCTTTTTTGCGTCCTTAGCTTTACTACTTGGAATGGTAGTGACAGGATGCGGTCAAACACCATCTAGTTCATCGACTGGAGGTACAGAAAATCCAACTACAGGAGGAATAACGACGCCAACAACAAGTGCAGAACAACTTCCAATTTCTGCATCCGACGCTTTAAATCGTCTAAAGAGCCTAACTAAAATGGGCTTCAGTGGAACTTTAAATTCTAAATTTTCACGTGTAGATGATGAAACAAAGAAAGGCGAAGAAAACTTATCGTCTAAAATGTATTTTTCAAGTGATGAGTTATATATTCTTGGCACTTATGAAAATGGCGTAAATGCAGTTAAATATCACTATTTCAAAAATGCGGAAGGTCAGTTAATTACAAAATCAGTTAATGCAAAGAACGAAGTGACTGAAGAAGTGATGAGCTTAGAAGACGATGCTCAAAAAACACCATTGATGTTTGATGAGGCAGTTAAAAATCCATTTATTCTTCTTAAGGAAGAAGATTTTGTTAGCTCAACCGCTAATAGTGTTACTTTCTCTTTAAAAAGGGAAGTTGGTTCAACAACGTTAGGGAGCTTTGTTTATAGTTCAATCACAGGTTATAGTGTGCCAGCAGAAAATATGATCATTTCATTTAACGAGGATGAAAGTATTAACAAAATCCAAATCACTGGGACACAATTTAGCAAAACGACAGGGCGATATGATTATAATTATATTTATAATTATGAAGCTGATTTCACGAGCAAAGGAAGCTTAAATGTTCCCTCTTATCCTTATGAAAGTACGGACGATATGAGCAAGTTAAGTAGAGCTTTAGAATTAATTAAGAATCATAACTATGAAATGAAACTATATAGTTCTTTTGTAAATGACGGACTAACTCCTAATCTTTCCGCTATTGTGACACCGAATGGCTTCATTGTTAAAGATGAAACGACGGAAGGTGCTTTGCCCTATGGAATGATTAATGTCAAATCCGCTGATTCAACAAGTATATCTCGTGCCATTATTGAAGTAAGAACAGATGAAAGTACAGGAAAAGTTCAAGCTGTTGGAACAGAAAAAGAAATTGCTAATTCTTCCGTAGATGAGTACTATCCAAAAGCAGATTACAACGTTAATCTTTTTGCTAAAACAGAAAAAGGATATGTTTTACAAGATGCATATCAAGAAGTTTCTACTTTAATTCCTGACGCGAACACGGTCGATATTACTTATATGTTCGGCGTGAATGTTTTGACATTTGATATTGCAGATGATCTTTCTAAAATCACTTATTCTTATATCTTTAAAGGAATTAATGGGTATGGAACAAGAACGGTTGAAATGACCAATTTAGGAACAGCTCAATTACCATTTGACATTGAAACCGGTTATGTAAAATATGATAAAGCAACAACATGGGCTGAACTTGATCCAACGACCAAGAGTGAAGCTGATAAATATTTAGGCGCTGATTTAGATCAAATTTTACCATTTGTTACAACGGATGGCACAATTACAATGTATGCTTATTCAGACTACGTTGAAATTAGAGTAGCATGTGCAACTGATAAAGCGGCAACTGACTTAATGAGTGATTATGGCTTTAGTTTAATCTTTGGTGGTGGATTTACCCAAGATGAAAACGATGAGAACTCTTATGTGAAAGATGGCAAATATCGTGTTGATTTAGAAATTGACATGTTTGCCAGTAATGAACTCGTAATTACTTTAAGCTTAGAAAATAATCATTAAAAATGAGACACTCTTTTCTTAGGGTGTCTTTTTTTATACTACATTATTAAAAAAGATACGAAGGAAGTCTTCGCTACGAAAAAGCGGATTTAATCGCATTAGATGACGATACGATTTGCTAACATGATATGATAAAATATTGTTAGATGAAGGAGAGATAACGATGAAGAAAATTACTTTAGTTTCGATTGCGTCGTTTATATTTTTAACTATATGTTCCTTCGTTGGATGGGTGTTTCGCTTTGCTTCGTTTAGTGACGCAACTGCTTATGTATTGATTGGTTTAGGTACCTGCTTGATAAGCGGAATTTTAATGATCCTTTTTAGAAGGAAAAGTTTTTTCATTTATCCCATTCTTTATTTCGTTAATGCTTTTGCCTTAGGATTATGTATTCGGGGGTGGTATATTTTTCGAGGATTTGATAACCCCATTTGGATGATGCTTTTAATTAGCCTTGCCTCTTCTTTATATTTACTAATATTTTATGCTTTTTTATCGATTCCAGTTTTTAATCAGCATCATATTGTTTTTACCATTCTTTTCATGTTAATTTCCATTATTGTTTATGTTTTATTAATTATTTTTACTAAAACAACATATCTTTCCACCTATGGCTGGTATATGATTATTGAGATTGGTTTTATCTTTGCTTTAATCATCGATAATCAAAATAATAAGGAATTATTTCAATATGTGGTTATGTCTACTTATAGTGTGATTGTTGTAGCCATACTAATGCTTATTATCATGGTGGGTGGCGATGGAATTGATTTTTCTTTTGATGGATTAGGAACAAGTTCATTATCTTCACCAAAAAAGAAAAAAATAAAGAAATAGAGACTTTATTTATATTATTTTCTTTTTTCGCTATAATGGGAATGGAAAGTGGTAGGGACGAATCCGTGCTACTTATATAAAAATATTTCATTTTAAATTGAGGGGGACAAAAAAATGAAAATAAAAAAGATACTCACCGTTTTAGCTTTTGCTACAACGGCTTTCTCTTTAATGGGAATGACTTCTTGTGGAAAAAAAGAACCATCAGAAGAAGAAAAAATTAAGACTTGGGTAGAAGGATATGTCTATTCAAGTACTTATGAAGGAGACTATAAAGTCGTTGATCACTGGCTTACACTTGATAAGAATGAAGAGATCATTGAAGAGACAAATCAAGTAGAAGCAGGCTCGGGTTATAAATATTTCCACCAACGTGTTGTTCATGAAAAATCAGAAGATGGCACAATGGTAATGTCCAATAAGGACATAGCGGTAGTCAAAACGGTTAATGATAATGGTGTAGAAAGAACAAAATACTATTCGGAAATAGTCGATGATGATGGAACGACAAAAGAAGGAAGCTATGTTGCACCTGATTATGCACTTTTTTATTTTGAAGATAGTCAGATTTCTTTTAGAATTAAAGAAGATTTTGGAAAATGTGGAACGAACGCGGAAACTTTTGTGAATGAATTAAAGCAGGTGTATTTAGAAAATGAAGCCTATGAAAAAGAACCTAATAGTATTGAATGGAAAAAAGAAAAAGATGGTTCCATTTCACTCCATATTAAAATAAGTGATGAATATGTGAATACGGATATAAAAGAATATGATGCGACTTATCAAAAATCAAGGTATCAAGATGAAATTGTTTATATTGTAAAAGACGGAAGAATAACTTCTAGTCGTCTTAATTATCATCAAGAACATTTTTATGAAGATGCAACCAAAAACTATGCGAATACTTATCAATATCAAACGGGATACTTTTATGAATTTGATCAAAGTACATACGATAGCTTTAATATTGAAACGAATCAAACCATTAACGAATACTATGGACATGTGCGGTTTGTTGTAGAAGGACAAAATTTCTTGTATAGTGATTCATCTTGTTTAGTAGGAGAAGAATATACGTTAGAAAATAGTAAAGAATATTTAGCAGGGCTATCCGATTTTATGATTCATCCATCTGAACTTGAACATCCAGAAGAATATCTTGCTTTATATTTAGATCAAGAAATGACAAAGCCTTTTACAAAGATGACCATGGAAGAAGACGTCACGCTTTATGTTCACTTTGCTTTACCAGAAGAATGGGCGGTAGTGCTAACGGTATTTAAAAGAAAAGATGGCTATACCCGTGTCCAATTAGCGTATTTCGAAAAAGTGGGTTCAACTTTTAGATGCAACTACGTCTTCCAAGACTATGATGTGATATCCATTGATGGAAAAGAAATAAAGGAAGGAGATAGCACGGACATTTTGTGCTCGGAGAATCGTGTATATACGGTACTATATGACGCAAAACAACTGGTGCTTTAAAATATGGCTTCAAGTAAAGAATATAAAGATTATATCGTAGAACAATTATCTTTATTAGGTTTGATTCAAACCCGTGCGATGATGGGAGAATATCTTCTTTATTATCAAGGCGTTTATTTTGGTGGCATATTTGATGACCGCTTTTTAGTGAAAATGGTTTCACAAAATAAAAAATATGAAATGAAAGAAGAGTTGCCTTATGAAGGGGCAAAAAAGATGTACCTTGTAAGCGATATAGAAAACCAAGAAAGACTAAAAGAAATTGTCCTAGATACTTATCAAGGATTAATGAAAAAATAAAGAATTGAGAAACAGTTGCGTTTTTATAAAAGTGTGAAAAATAGGTGAATATGTTATAATTAACCTATAAAAAGCACTTTTTAGAGGACATGATTGTTTCTTTTTTTTGTAAAGTGAGGTCGTTAAAATGAAATATGTTATTGTAACAGGCGCTTATGGTGGAATGGGAGAAAAAACCATTCAGTTTTTAAAAGAAAAAGGTTATGAAGTTTTTGCTTTAGACCAAAAAGTAAAAGAAAAAGAAGAGCATGTTTATCCTATTCAAGTTGATGTAACGAAGATTGAAAGTGTACAAAACGCTTTAAAAGAAATTGAAAAAATAACAAAAGAAATTACGGCAATTATTCATTTTGCCGGTGTTTATATGCTGAATTCTTTAGTGGAAATGTCCGAAAGTGATTTTAAAAAGATTATGGACATCAATCTTTATGGCGTTTATTTGATGAATAAGACTTTTCTTCCTTTACTCAATAAAGGAAGTAGAATTATCATTACAACCAGTGAACTCGCGGTTGTAGATCCTCTTCCTTTTACGGGAATATACGCAATTAGTAAAACGGCCTTAGATCGGTATGCTTATTCTTTACGGATGGAATTACAACTTTTAGGTATTCATGTCAGTGTCATTCGCGCTGGTGCAATTCAAACAGGAATGCTCGGTGTTTCTACTCAAGCTTTAGATCGTTTTACGGAAGAAACCCAACTTTATTCTTGTAATGCGAAAAGATTTCATCAAATTGTAGATAAAGTAGAAGCAAAATGCGTGAGTCCTACAAAAATTGCTGAGTTAGTGAACAAAATATTAAAGAAAAAGAAACCAAAATTTGCTTATCAAATCAATCGGAATTTCTTATTAAAATTATTTAACATTCTTCCAACACGTATGCAATTTTGGGTGATTCAAAAAGTGTTAAAAAAATAAGGGAAGTGTTATTTTATGAAAAAAATTATTTTATATATTCATGGAAAAGGTAGCTCCTCAAAAGAAGCAACTTTTTACCAATCCTTTTTAAAAGAAGAAGTCGTGGGAGTTGATTATGACGCTACTTATCCATGGTTAGCGAAAAAAGATATTTTAAATGTATATAAGAAATATGAAAAAGAAAATGAAGTCATCATCATTGCAAATAGCATTGGCGCGTATTTTACTATGCTTGCGCTCAACGAAATGAAAGTGAGCCAAGTATTCTTTATCTCTCCAATGATTACCTTAGAAAAGATGATTTTAAAGATGATGAAAGATGCACAAGTGAGTGAAGAAGAATTAAAAGAAAAGCAATTAATTCAAACTAGTTTTGATGAACCTCTATCTTGGGATTATTTAACCTATATAAGAGACCATCCTATAAACTTTTCTCAACATATAGAAATTCTTTATGGAGAAAAAGATTTTTTAGTCGATGAAAAATCAATGGAACAATTTGTTAAAAGTCACGATGCGCATTTAACTACGATGATAGAAGGTGAACATTGGTTTCATAAAGAAGAGCAACTTGCTTTTTTAAAAAACTGGCTATTACAATATATAAAGAAAAAGGGAAGTAGTGATAAATGATGTGGACAAGTGAAGTATATGTAACTAAACCTACACAATATAAAACAGAATTTGAAGAAAAAGTATATGAAACCTTAGAAGAATTAAAAATTCCTTATTATCGGGTAGAAACGGAACCTTTAATCTCCATGGAGGACTGCTTAGTAGTAAATGAAAAATTGCAAATGAAGACTGTAAAAACACTTTTTCTTTGTAATCAACAAAAAACAAAATTTTATTTATGCATTATGCCAGGAGATAAGCGATTTGACTGTAAAGTTTTTTCTCGCGCTTTACAAATTGCCCGCGTTTCTTTTGGAAGCGAACAATTAATGAATGAACTTTTAGAAACGCAAATTGGTGCGTGTAGTATTTTTAGTGCTTTAATTGATAAGGAAAATAAAGTTCAAATCGTTATTGATCAAGACGTATTAAAGGAAGAAGATTACGGTTGTAGTGATGGAACGACCACAGGATATATGAAAATCAAAGCAAAAGATGTTTTAGAAAAAATTCTTCCTTATGCTCATCATACTCCCATCATTGTTACACTATGAAAAAAAAAACTACCGCTAGGGTAGTTTTTTTATGCATCAATACAATGATGAAGAAATTTTTTCAGTTTTATACTTAATTCCTCATAACTAATTTGAATGGTCCCTTTCATATAATCTAAATATAAGCCTACGATACCATTTACTAAAATACGAATTGTAATATCGTCGATATTAAAATTCATTTTTTCTAGTTCAAGAATAAATTTTTGCTTCAAATCATCAATTGTGGACATAGGGATGGCTTTAATGATTTTTCGATAATCATTTTCATTTTCTCTACAATGCTGAATGATAAAATCAATAAAGGCATCTAAATTTCTATTTAAATTAGCGACTTTTAGACCTTCGGAAAGTGAATCCATTAATTCGTTTTTCATTTCTTCTAAAACTTCAATTGGACTAGAGTAGTGATTATAGAAAGTACCACGATTAATATTAGCGGCTTCAACCACGTCAGATACCGTAATATCATTCATGGTTTTATTCTTACTTAATAGACTAATTACGGTTTCTCGAATGAGAATTTTCGTTTTAATTGCGTTTCTATAGGGAGCTTTCATCATTTTTTCACCTCAAATTTGTACATCTTTTCTGAAGTGTGTTCAATTTTGTACGATTATACAAAAAAAGTGTAGCGTTCTTTATTGACGTTCTATATAATAACACTGTGTTCAATATCAGTCAAGCGTTCAATATTGAATGAATGTTCAAAAAGAAAGGGAAATAACGATGGAAAATGAAATTGAAGTCATTCATTTGACAAAAGATTATGGTCATGGTCGTGGCGTATTTGATGTTTCTTTCCAAGTGAAAAAAGGCGAAGTGTTTGGCTTTTTAGGACCTAACGGCGCTGGAAAATCAACGACGATTCGTCATTTATTAGGTTTTTCTCGTCCGGATGAGGGAACCACCAAAATATTTGGTAAAGATTCATTTGACCATTATTATGAAATTTTAAAAAAAGTGGGTTACATTCCTGGTGAAATTGCCTTACCACAAGGTCTTACCGGTTGGGAATTTCTTCGTATGATGCAAGATTTACAAGGTATTCACAATGAAGAAATGTTAAATAGAATGTTGACCATGTTTGAATTAGATGATGTTGCTTTAAGAGGCGATACCAAACGCATGAGCTTAGGTGTAAAAAGAAAACTTGCCATTGTAGCGGCCTTTATGAGTGATCCAGATGTTTTAATTCTTGATGAACCGACGAGTGGACTTGATCCAGTGATGCAAGAAGTATTCGTTAACTTTGTAAAAGAAGAAAAGAAGAAAGGTAAAACGATTCTTTTATCGAGTCACATTTTTAGCGAAATCGACGCAACCTGTGATCGTATTGCTATTATTAAAGATGGAAAAATCGTATCTGAATTCGTGGCGAATGATTTAAAACACGCGGAAGTTAAAACGTATCAAATTCAATTTAAAAATAAAGAGGATATGCTTGATTTTTCTAGAAAACAAGCAAGAAGCAAAAAAATTACAATTTTAGAGAAAAATGAAGAAAATCGTAGTGTTCTCTTATCGGTACATGATAAAAACATTAATGAATTAATTACCATTTTAGCGGGATATTCATTAGATCGTTTTACCAATATTAAAGAAACACTTGAAGATTACTTCATGCATTTCTATAAAGAAGATAAAGAATTTGGAGGTGTTCATTAATGGAGTATCCAATTATTATCGATCACCTAACAAAAGATTATGGAAAAGGTCGTGGAGTCTTTGATATCAATCTAGAAATCAAAAAAGGCGAAATGATCGGTTTCGTGGGAACGAATGGATCAGGAAAAACGACGACAATTCGGAATATGTTAGGTTATATCCGTCCTACTAGCGGAAAATGCGTGGTATTAGGAAAAGAATCTTGGACACATGGCGCAGATATTGCAAAACATATCGGTTATGTTCCAGGAGAAATTGGCTTTCCAGATCTTCCTACTGGAACCGCATTTTTAAAAAGTCAAGCGGAGTTCTTTGGATTAAAAGATATGAGTTATGCGAATGAACTCATTCAAAAATTACAATTAGATCCTAACGCAAACCTAAAAAGAATGTCCAAAGGTATGAAACAAAAAACAGCTCTAGTTGCAGCGTTAATGAACGATGCCGATATAATCGTTCTTGATGAACCAACAACGGGTCTTGACCCTTTGATGAGGGTGGCGTTTATGGATATTATTATGGAACAACATAAAAAAGGAAAAACCATCTTTATGTCGAGCCATATGTTTAATGAAGTGGAAGAATCGTGTGACCGGGTAGCGTTAATTGATCAAGGTCATATTATCAATGTAGTTTCCATGGATGAAATTCGTAATCGCCCAGTAAAGGAATACAAAATTGAGTTTAAAAACGAAATTGATTATTTACAATTTAAAACGTTCGGTTTTGAAATTATTCGTGATCAAAAGCAATATCATCAAGTCACGGTTCGCATTCAAAATGCCCAAATTAATGAATTGATGGGAAGTTTAAGTACGTTACAAGTGAAGTTTATTTCAGAAGAAAAATATACGCTTGAAAGACACTTTAGAGAAGTATTAAAAGCGAAAAGGAGGAATCAAAATGTTTAGTAAAGCTTTGTTTAAACAATCATGTAAAGCCAATGGCGTTATGTGGAGTATTATTACATTTGCTGTATGTTTTATGTTAGCATGCGTTATGCTCATTAGTGGTAATGGAGGTATTGGCGATACGAAAAATGCCATTCAAGATACGATTATTACCAAAGAAATTGATGCGTCTTTAAAAGATCGTTCGATCAATTACTATGCGTTAGAAACCGATGGATTAATGCATTTTGATGAATATTTTGTGAAGGAAACACAAGATAGCCTCACCTATCATGCAAAATTCCAATATTGGCAAAGTCAAATGCCAAAGCAAGAAGACTTTGGCTCTGTTGAAGAATACGCTACTGCGGTGAATACATGGAAAGAAAGTATGCCCGCACCCACTACTTTAGTTGAACAACTATATGCTAAAAATTATAATGATTGGGTAAGTGCTCAACCAAAACAAGAAGATTATGATTCCTTAGAAGCCTATCAAACGGCTATGCAAACTTGGCAAGCGAAGAATCCAAGTTCTTCAGAAGGCGCACTTACCGCTTCCTATATGGTAGCCTTAGGAAAATTACAATCGTATATATATGAAAAAGCAGCGTCTCTTGGCTATGAAAAAGAATCCGATGAAGCGCAAGAAATGTTAGGAACTGTCATGTATAACATTAATCCTAACCATATAGGCGATATTTTTTATGTATCTAATGGTGAACCAGTACCTACTGAGTATGATGTGCAATCATTAGTAGTCCATATACAAGCGGGCGATATTGAAACATATTTAAAAAGTGAGGAACGTATCAATTACATTCATGATCGTTCAGAAGAATGTAGCGCTATTTTCTTAGCAGGAAATATGATTCAACCTAGCAACGTAGAAAGAATTATTGCGCAACTTTCTTCTTTCGGTGTTGATAAAGAAAAATATGATTCCTTTAATTATACTTATGCTTCTATTAAGCATTTAGCTAAAACCACAATTGTGACTTATCAAGGACGCTTATCTTATGAAATTGATAGCTTAAATAAAAAATATGAAGGTCACGAAACCGTGGATGGACTTACTTATGAAGAAGCTTATCAAAAGATGAATGAAGAATTAGTTAAAGATGTTACGAGTAGTTTATTATCTTCCTTACCACAAGAAGTTTCCGATGCTTTAAAAGAAGTTGGACAAATGGATTTATTTGGCTTGGTTGTTGGCTCTATCTTCTATAAATTAGCGGGTATTTTATTACCAATTATCTTTATGATTATGGCTTCCAATAACTTGATTTCTAGCCAAGTTGATACAGGTTCGATGGCTTATGTTTTATCGACATCAACCAAGAGAAAGACCGTAGCGTTTACCCAAGCGGTTTATCTCATTGGGTCGTTATTCGCTATGTTTGTGTTAACGACCATTACGGGTGGCATTTGTTTGCTGTTTGTTTCTGAAGATATCTCTTTAACCTTTGGGAAACTTGCTTTATTGAATGTTGGAGCGTTCCTTGTCTTATTCTGCTTATCAGGCTTATGCTTTTTAACTTCATGCTTCTTTGATCGAAGCAAACGCTCGATGGCTATCGGTGGAGGTTTAAGTGTTTTCGCTTTAGTAGCGGCTATGTTAGGCTTATTTGGTAGCCAGGTCATTCCAAGCGTGGTAAGATTAGATTCTTTAAACAGTTTTAACTATGTTACTGTGATTTCGTTGTTTGATGTTGTCTCTATCTTGGATGGAACGAATGCTTTTATTTATAAGTTAGTTATATTATTTACTTTAGGTATTATTGGCTATTTCTTAGGAACGAAGAAATTTGTGAGAAAAGATTTACCATTATAATAAAAGGTATTCAATCTTTAAAATCTATGGTGGTGTATTCTAAAAGGATGCATCACCTTCTTTTTATTTCAAAATGGCAAAAACCAGCTGATTTAAAGCACTTTGCTACAATAATGGATTTTTTTGACGCAGTTTCAATTGGTATATCGTATTCTATCCATAAACATGGTAAAATACCTATAATAATGAAATAATTAAAGGAGTATTTATGCAGAAACCACGTATTTTATTAACATATATTGAATCGGGCATGGGACATATTATGTCGATGAAAGCCATTGCTGAAGGATTAAAAGAAAAATATGCCGATCAAGTAGAGATTATTGAATCTTATATTATGGATCAAGGAAGTAAAGAAACAGAACAGTTTGAAAAATTTTTATCGGATTGCACAAAGAAAACCAATAAGGATAAAATTTTCGGAATTGGGATTTTTTGGTTCCTTGAATTAGCAGGAAAGCAACATTTTATGCGTTTGATTCATCGCACGATTTTTAAAAAGTTTACGGATGCAACGGTTCAAGTAATGAAAAGTTATCATCCAGATGTTATTATTTCTACTCATTATTTTATTACTTTTGCAGCACTAGAATTAAAAAAGAAATATATGCCGAATTTAACAGTAATTACTTATAACCCTGATAACAATGTTCACGTTTGGTGGGATAATCGTACCGACTTGTTTATTAATAATAACGTGGCCGCTTGTGATGAGGCGATTCGCCGTCGCAAATTCACTTATCGCAACGTTCGCCGGGTTTTCTTTACCGCCCGTAAAGAAGTGGCGGAAGCAAACTTGACGAGAAGAGAATATCGTGAAAAACATAATTTGCCATTAGATCAATTTACGATAATGATTGCGGATGGCGCCTATGCGCAAGGAAAAGCAAAAAAAGTTTGCAATTCTTTATTAAAATTAAACATTCCTATTACGATTATCATGTTAGCGGGAAAAAATGAAAAAGTGTATCAATATTTTAAAAAGAAAAAAGTAAAAAATAACATTCATCTAGTTTTATTAAAATTTACTCCACTAGCGTACGAATATTATGGCGCAAGTGATGTATTTATTACGAAATCTGGTCCGAATGCAGTTCTAGATTCTTTATTTATGGGTACCCCAGTCATTGTTGATTATTATGCCCACAACATTGAAAAAGCCACCGCAAAATTATTTGTAGACGATTTAAAATGTGGGGTAACTTGCTACAATATACGCCACATCAATAAAGCAGTTGTGTATCTTTATGAACACCCAGAATTCTTAGAAGAATTACGTAAAAATATTAAGAAAAATGTCAATAAAAATGATAATGGTTCAGAACAAATCGCTGATATTATCATTAAAGAATTAAAAGAAAGGGATTTAATTCATTAGTCTATGAAGAAAAAAACGTTTTACTATCATCCAGATATGAAAGATGATTTTGGCTCAGCGGGAAAAAATGGTAAGCCACTTAAAGACAATTTTAAATATATTCATCATAATATTTTTTATCGTTTTTTTAGTTGGATTTTATACTATATCCTCGCTTTTCCTATTCTTTGGTTAGTGAGTAAAATCGCTTTTGGGGTGAAAGTAAAAAATAAGAAGTATTTAAAAAAAGAACTAAAGAAAAAAGATGGCGTGTTCTTTTATTCTAACCACTGCCACTACGCGGATGCTTATTTATCTCATGTTTTCTTTGGTGTGCCTAGAAGAACATATGTCATTTCCCATTCTGATCCGGTCAATATTCCTGTTGTGGGGACTTTAGTAATGATGTTAGGTTGTTTACCGCTTCCTGATTCCAAAAAAACCTTTCGAAATTATAACAAAGCGATGAAAGAAAGAGTGGAACAAGGCGCTATGATTGCCGTTTATCCAGAAGGTACGCTATGGCCTTATTATAATGGTATGCGCCCTTTTGAAAAAACATCTTTTAAATATGCGGCTATGTATCATCAACCGATTGTTGTTTGCGCTGAAACTTTCCGTAAACCGAAGATATTTAAAAAGGGAAAACCGAGAATGACGTTAACTTTATCTCATGTTTTATATCCAGATGAGAACTTATCTGTTGAAGAAAATACTGAAAAATTTTATGAATTTGCTGTTTCTTTTTGGAAAGAACATGTTGAAAACAAAAGCAATTATGGCTTTCACACTTATTTACCAATAGAAGAGAAAAAAGAAGAGTAATTTGATAAAAATCAGCTTTTTTGTCTATTTTTATCTCTTTATTTCTATATGAAAACGTGCTATAATTCACTCGTTCGGGACGTAGCACAGCTTGGTAGTGCACTACCTTGGGGTGGTAGGGGTCGCCAGTTCAAATCTGGTCGTTCCGACCAGTCGAAAATCATAAGCTTGATTCAATAAGTGAGTCAGGCTTTTTCTTTTAAAAATTTTAACGCTCTTTTTAAGTAAAAAAATCACTTTTAATTCAAACATAATACATATGTTTTTATATTCAAAGAATAAAAAAGATTGAAGTAGAAATAATAAAATTATGGAAACGAAGGAATCTTTATTTACTATCAAGCGAAAAGAATTTGTGCTTTATGAATTATTATTATTTCTCACGAGTGTTTTTTCTTTAACGCTTTTAACACCACTTTCTATTTATATCAGCTACAAAAAGTATGCAGAATCAATGGTAATTGATGGGAAAAGAGTAGTGTTTAAAGGAAAACTATATGAGATTTATTGGCGATATTTGTTATGGCTTATTTTGACATCATTGATTATTACTATTTATCAAATTGCGTTAAGCCGTATTTCTTCTTTTGTTCCTTCTTTTTTATTTCGTTTTTTATCTTCCACGCTATTAACCTTTTTAAGTTCTTTCTTTTTAAATATGACAACTCGAAAATGGAAATATCGTTCGATGTACTTTTTAAATGAACAAGGTAAATCGTCATACAAAGGAAATCTATTTCATCTTGTTTTTTATCAAGCAATTATTCAAGTGTTGAACATTATTTCTCTTGGCTTATTTTATTGGCCAATACAAGCGCTTCGGTTTAAATATGAATATGAACATGTCATGATTTCTTCTTATACATTTGAAATTCATTTTCAAGTAAAAGAATCGACGATTCGATGGTTGAAGAACCTATTTTTTCTTTTTATTACTTTTGGGTTTTATGCGATAATCATGAAATACGAATCAATGAAACACAATATAGAAAATTTACATATAAAAAGCCAAGCATAATTGGCGATGCTTGGCTTAATGATACTGATAAAATAATTTTAGTTTTCTTTAAAGAAATAAAGAATGTCTTCTAATACTTTTTCATTGTTTAATTCGTTTAAGATTTCATGACGGAAATGTGGATATAAGTGCATGGTTACATCTTGAATACCGGCATTTCTGTACATTTTATAAAGACTTTCAACGCCTTTACCATAATGACCAACGGGGTCTTCTTGACCAGCAATTAAAAGGATAGGCAAATCATGGGGAACTTTAGCAACATTCTTTTTTAAATGAATACGATTTAAACCAGCCATGAATTCTTTATAAAAGCCAGCCGTTGGAATGTAATTGCATCTAAAGTCGTTTATATACTCTTGAATACTTTCTTCGTTATGAGAAAGCCAATCGCAAGAAGTTTTGGCATCGGGTACTTTTTTGTTATAGGCTCCAAAAGTTAATTTATGCATAGCTTTTGCTTGATAGGTGTCACGGTCATGGAATAAACAAGTGATGTTAGAAATAAAGGCGCCCATTTTTGCTGCCACTTGCTTTCCGCAAGAACCGCAGAGAACGACTTTATCAATCATATTACCATATTCTTGAATAAATTCTTGAGTAACAAAAGAGCCCATGGAGTGAGCAAAAACGTAAACAGGCTTTCCTAATTTTACGACTTCCATTGCGTTAGCATACACCATTTGAACAGCTTTTCTAAAGCCGTCTTTTGGCCAAACGCCCATATCTTCAGGTTTTTCGGTATTCATACCTTGACCATAGTGATCAATGCAGTAGACACCATAACCATGTTCATTTAAAAAATGAGCAAATTCATCATAGCGATAAGAAGCTTCGGCCATACCGGTAACTAAAACTACGTTAGCGACACTATTGGGAAGAGGCCAAGAATAACCTTTTAAAATGGTATCTGAAGATACACGTACTTGATAGGGACGACCATATTTCATGTGATTTTCCTCCAAAACATTTACTTTATTATTTTACCATAAAGCCTATAGAGTTGATACGAACTTTCTTTAGAAAATAAAATAAAAAAAGAAAAGTAAAATCCTTTTTTCTAACTTTTAAGTGTGATATACTTTTGTTGTACAAAATTATGACTTAATTATGTTAAAGGAGCAAAAGATGAAAAAGATTAGACCGATTACCGATTTAAGAAAAACCAACACTTTGTCCGATGATGCGCATAGCATGCAAGAACCAATTTTTATTACAAAAAATGGCTATAGTGATTTAGTAGTAATGTCGCATGAACTTTATGAAACGATGTGTGAAAAAGGAATGCAATCTTTTAAAAAAATAAGTGAAGATTGGCCACCTCTAAAAGATACATCCAAAGAGAATATGGGCTTTGTTAAAGTAGCGTGCGCAACGATTGATGTACAAGTGGCAAATCCTATTTATAACAGTGAAAGAGTAATTGAAAAAGTTAAAGAATGCGCATTAAAAAAAGTTCATCTTTTAGTTTTTCCTGAACTTTGTATGAGTGGTTATACTTGTCAAGATTTATTCTTGCAAGATAGTCTTTTAAAAGGTGTCGAAAAAGGAATACAGCACATCTTAGAAGAGACGAAAGAAATCCCTATGGTCTTCATGGTAGGCGCTCCGGTTCTAGTTGATGATAAATGCTATAACTGTGCGGTAGTTATGTTAAAAGGCAAAATCTTAGGTGTCGTACCTAAAACTTATTTACCTAACTATAATGAATTTTATGAAGTACGTCATTTCTATAAAGCGCCTTCTATAAATCAATATATTACATATTTAGATCAATATGTACCTTTTGGTAATCGTCTTTTATTCCGTAATAGTGCTTATAAAAATTGGATAATGGGAATCGAGATTTGTGAAGATTTATGGGTGCCCAATCCACCATCAACCTATCATGCCTTAGGAGGCGCTACCATACTTTGTAATTTAAGTGCTTCTAATGAAATTGTAGGGAAGAAAGAATATCGAGAAATGCTCGTTAATGCCACTTCTGCACGCTTAGTAGCGGGTTATCTATATTGTTCAAGTGGAAACGGAGAATCAACAACCGATTTAGTTTTCTCGGGCGCTAATATCATAGCAGAAAATGGCTCAATTTTAAAAAAAGCCACTTTATTTAAAAATGAAACGATTATTAGCGAAATCGATGTTGAAAAAATGGTGTTAGAGCGCCAAAAAATGACGTCTTATGAGGCATCAAATAGAGAAGGCTATACTTTAGTGACTTTTGATTTACCTTTAGATAAAGTTGAATTAACTCGTTTTTTCTCCCCAACACCTTTTATTCCTCATGATGAAAAAGAAAGATATGAAAGAGTTAAATCCATTTTAAAACTTCAAGTGATGGGCCTTTTAAAAAGAGTTGAACATACGCATGCTTCTACTTTAGTTATTGGTCTTTCAGGTGGCCTAGATTCCACTTTAGCTCTTTTAGTAGCGGTAGAAGCGATGAAGGAATTAAAACGAAATTTAAAAGATATTCATTGTATTACCATGCCTTGTTTTGGTACGAGCGAAAGAACCAAAAGAAATGCCCATGATTTAGCGTCTTCTTTAGGGGTAACCCTTTTAGAAATTAATATCACCGAATCGGTCACACAACACTTAAAAGATATTGGCCATGACTTAGATACGCATGATGTCACTTTTGAAAACGCCCAAGCACGAGAAAGAACCCAAGTCTTAATGGACTATGCAAATAAAACGGGTGGTTTAGTAGTTGGAACGGGAGATTTAAGTGAACTCGCTTTAGGCTGGGCTACTTATAACGGTGATCATATGTCCAACTATGGTGTGAACGCTTCAATTCCTAAAACTTTAGTGAAACATATCGTCTATCATTATGCCAAACATCACGCGAATGTCGAAAAAACGCTTTTAGATATTTTAGATACGCCAGTTTCTCCTGAACTTTTACCTTTAAAAGAAGGACAAATTGCGCAAAAAACGGAAGAAATCATTGGTCCTTATGAACTGCATGATTTCTATTTATATCATTTACTAAGAAATCATTTTTCCATTAAAAAAATTTATTTCTTAGCTAAAGTAGCGTTTAAAGATTATTATGATAACGCTACGATAAAGAAATGGTTACGAACCTTTATTCGCCGTTTCTTTATGCAACAATTTAAAAGAAGCTGTCTTCCTGATGGTGTAAAAGTTGGCTCGGTTTCTTTATCTCCTCGTGGAGATTTAAGAATGCCAAGTGATGCAAGCGTGGAAGTATGGTTAAAAGAATTAGATGAATGTGAGGAGTAAAAACGATGAAATTAAAAGAAGAAAAAGTCTCAGCAACTTACCCTTATCAAGGTAGAATTTTAAAAGTAGAAGAAGCTAAAGTTCGTTGTCCGAATGGAAATATTGATTCTAGAGAAGTGATTCGTCATAATCCAGCCGCAGCGATTTTAGCTTTAACGAGTGAAGGAAAAATTATTTTAGAAAGACAATATCGCTATGCTTATGATGAAATTCTTTATGAAATTCCTGCGGGTAAGCAAGATGAACATGAAGATCCTATTCAAATTGCGCTACGCGAATTAGAAGAAGAAACAGGCTTTTATGCCCATCACATGGAATGCTTAGGAAAAATGTATCCGTCTTGTGGCTATACCGATGAAATTATTTATCTTTATTTTGCTACCGAATTAGAAAAGAAAGAAAAACATTGGGATGAAAACGAATTTTTAGAATTAGAATATGTAACATTAGAAGAAATGAAACAAATGATTTTAGATGGTACGATTGTTGATGCTAAAACTATTTGTGCTTTGGAGTTATATCTTTTAAGGGGTAACAAACAATGATTCGACGGTTTGCTCCTTATTATAAACCGCATATTAAACTATTCTTACTTGACATCACGTGTGCCTTTTTAATTGCAGTGTGCAATCTTGTATATCCTTTTATTACAAAAGAAATTATTAATATTTATGTTCCACAAAGAGAACTCAATATGATTTTAATTTGGGGTGGTGTTCTCCTTGCCATTTATATAATTAAAGCACTACTCAATTATGTTTTAACTTATTGGGGACATATGGTAGGTGTAAAAATTCAAGCCGATATGCGTAGAGATTTATTTCAAAAATTACAACGCTTACCATTTACTTTCTTTGATAAGAATCGAACCGGACATATTACATCTCGCGTGATTAATGATTTAATGGATATTAGTGAAGTGGCACACCATGGTCCTGAAGATATCTTTTTATCTTTGATTACTATGATTGGTTCCTTTATCGTATTAGCCACAATCAATTGGAAATTATCTTTAATTGTATTCGCGGTAATTCCTTTTATTATTATATTTACAGCAAAGACAAGAGTAAACCAAAGAAAAGCCTTCCGATTAATGCGCATTAAAACGGGTGAAATTAATGCTGAAGTAGAATCTTCTATTGAAGGTATTCGAGTCGCTAAAGCCTATGTACAAGAAGAGCATGAGCTAGAAAAATTCCAAGCGTCTAGTATTCGCTTTCAAAAAGCGAGAGCACAAGCTTATAAAGAAATGGGAATTTTCCATTCAGGTATGCAGTTTTTTGCCGATATACTTTATTTAATCGTCTTAGTAGCGGGTGGTTATTTCTTCTATAAAGGCTATATTGATGATGGTGAATTTGCTGCTTATATTATTTATATTATGATGTTAATTAACCCCATTCGTACATTAGTTAACACCTATGAACAAATTCAAAATGGTATGAGTGGATTTGTGCGCTTCTTAGAAGTAATGGATATGAAAGAAGAACCGCAACCGAGTAAAGAACAAGCAAAAACTTTAGATGGCTTTCATGATTGCATTTCTTTTGAAGATGTAAGCTTTACATATCAACACGAAGAAACCGAAAAAGATTATGTTTTATCCCATTTATCTTTTGATATTGAAAAAGGAAAAGTTATTGCATTAGTAGGTCCTTCAGGAGGAGGAAAAACAACAATCTGTCACTTAATTCCTCGCTTTTATGAAATTGATGATGGAAAGATTACGATTGACGGGATTGATATTCGAGATATAACCACGCAGAACCTACGTAAACGCATTGGTATCGTGGCGCAAGATGTATTCTTATTTCCTGGCTCTATTTTAGAAAATATTGCTTATGGGAATGAAAAAGCTAGTAAAGAAGAAATTATGGATGCCGCTAAAAAAGCCAATATCCATGAATTCATTATGGCGTTAGATAAAGGCTATGATACGGAAGTTGGAGAACGAGGTGTCATGCTATCGGGTGGACAAAAACAAAGAATTTCTATTGCTAGAGCATTTTTAAAAAATCCCGATATTTTAATTCTAGATGAAGCTACTTCTGCTTTAGATAACATGACAGAAATGCAAATTCAAAATGCTTTATATCAACTGCAAAAAGGAAGAACAACGATTGTAGTTGCACATCGCTTATCTACCGTAAAGAATGCCGATGAAATTATTGTTTTAACAGAAAATGGTATTGTTGAAAAAGGAACGCATGAAGAATTGATTGCGAAAAATGGAATTTATGCAGAACTTTATCAATATCAATTTAAAGAGTAAAAAAGACGCTTAATTGCGCCTTTTCTTTTGCTTCGTTTCTTCTTCCCATTTTAATAAAATCGGAGCGTATTCCATAAAGCGATATTCGCGAATGGGTTTGATAGTGCCGTCATTAAAATAGAGTAGTAAACAAGGATGGATGTGATGATATTCATCTACATATTCATATTGGATAAGCTCATGATTTCGAATTCTTCTTTTAATCATGCCGTGATAATTGTAATAGCCCATATTCTTATTTTGGCTAAGGCAAAAAAGAACATACAAATTTATTTCTCAACTTGAACAATATAGAATGATTTAGCAGGTATCTTTGGTAGAACAGAGAGTTGAGAAAGTAAATCTTTTCCTTTTACATTATGACTTTGTGGAGCATTCGAAGCATTGATAATGATACGAATTTCATCCTCTTCAGTGTAGCGAGAAAAAATAAGAAGTTGACTTTTTATTACTGCGTCAATCATACGGAAATCACCTGTTTTTAACGCAGAATACGAATTTCTTAACATAATCAACTTTTTATACATATTCAAAATAGTAATATTTTGAGAATCGTCCCATAACATTGCACGTCTAGAGTCTGGAGAAGCATAACCATTCAACCCAACTTCGTCTCCATAATAAATGATAGGAGATCCAGGTAATGTAAGTTGAAGAACAACCGCTAATAAGAAATCATCTAGACTTTCACATTCAGAAATCAAGCGAGGCGTATCATGAGAATCAATCATGTTCCATAAAGTATGATAGGTTTCATAAGGGAAATTTCCACGCATAAACGATAATTCTTTAGCAAAATCGGTAATGCGGTATTCATGAAGGATAAGCCAATTTTTTAAAGCGTAATAGAAAGGATAATTGGTAACACTATCAAAGAGTTGAGTTTTTGAAGAAAAGTCATAATGCCAGTTTTCTGCAACAATAATAGCATCAGAATTAATATTTTTTACTGTTTTTTTGAGTTCTTCTAAAAAAGAAAGAGGCATTTCGTCACTCGCACTAATTCTCCAACCGTCAATATGGGCTTTTTTCATCCAATATTGAACAACAGAAAGAATATATTTTTGGACTTTTGGGTTGGTTAGATTTAATTTAGGCATACCACTCATATAAGAGAATGATTCATAATTTGGCTTTTCATCTACTTCATTTCGAATAGGGAAATCTTCAATATAGAACCAATCCTTATACTTTGATTTTTCTTGTTTGTTGACAACATCTTTAAAGGCGAAGAATTCGGTACTTACGTGATTAAACACACCATCTAAAACTACTTTTAATCCAAGCTTATGTGCTTTTTTTACGAATTGAATGAAATCTTTTTTGGTGCCTAATTCGGGATCAATTTTATAATAATCAGTAATATTATAGCGGTGGGCTGTAGTAGATGAAAAAATGGAATTAAGGTAAATAAAATCAACGCCTAATTCTTTTATATAGTTTAAATGTGCAGTTATACCAACAAGTTCTCCTCCTAAGCGGTCTCCAGGCATGATAGGAACCTTGTTCCAAGCGACATGTTGTTCTTTTCTTTCATGAAGGCGAGCAAAACTATCGGGGAATATTTGATAACCAATCGCACCTTTGGCCCATGAAGGAGTAAATAATGCATCATGGAAGCGAGCAATTTGTGGGCATTCAAACATATGCTCTAAGCATTCAATTCTATTTTTATACCAATGAAGATTTCCATAAAAAGAAGATGCTTTAGCGCTATCAACGATTTCGAAAAAATAAGAAAAAGTAATCATTCTTTCAAAAACAATGGCTTCAAAATAATCGAAAATACCATCAGAAGCCACCTTTTTCATTGGAAATTTTAAAATTGTCTCTGGAAGAGGTGTTTTCGAAATATGGGAGATATATTTATCACAAATATGGATAAAAGCGCGTGAAGTTGTTCCTTTTGTAATTTTAAAGCGAATACAGAATTGGTTTCTATCTAAAGCAAAACAATCATTCTCATTAGCAAAATGTAGCAATACAATATCTTCCATATTTTTTCTTCCTTTCCATCATAAAATCATTCTATTCAAAGTATACTTTGAAACCTTTCTACTTTCAATAGTTCTACTTCTTTTGCCTTTTTACGTATAGATAATATGAATAGGAGCTATAAAAATGAACAAAAGTCAGCGCACTTTACTAGCGGTAAAAAAAGGAGAATGTGTTCAAATTAAAGAAATCAATGAACAAGAATATTTAAAAAGAAGGTTATTAGAACTGGGGCTAATTAGAGGTACCAAAGTACGTGTTTTACGCGTAGCTCCTTTTCAAAATGAAATGGCGATTTATTTTCGTCATTATGAATTATGTTTACCTAAATCAATCTTAAACGCTATTATTGTGGAGAATGAACAATGAATATCGCATTAGTAGGTAATCCAAATTCTGGAAAATCAACACTTTTTAGTGCTTTAACAAAAACGCATCAAACGATTGGAAATTTTCCAGGCGTTACGATTGAGAAAAAAGAAGGAAGGATAGAAGAAACTCATCATTACATTATTGATTTACCAGGAACTTATTCATTATTTCCTTATTCAAAAGAAGAGGAAATTACGGTGGATTATTTAAATAATGAAAAGATTGATGTGATTTTCAATGTGATAGATGGAACATGTTTAGAAAGAAGTTTATTTTTAACAACTCAATTATTATCTTTGAAAAAAAGAGTAATTGTTGTAATAACGATGGAAGACTGCTTTAAAGAAGAAAAAATAAGCTTTAACAAAAAGAAACTAGAAGAGCTTTTGGGTGTTGAAGTCATCGTTATTTCTAGAAAAAATACAAAATCTTTAGATGACTTAATCAATAAAATAGAAAAAAAAACCGCAACAAAAGAACCTAAATTTGTTTTTTTCCCTTCGAAAGATGAAAAAGAAATTGAAAAGCAATATCAAATGATTGAGCAAATAACAAAAGAAGTTTATCAAAAAGAAGAAAATGTAAAAACATGGTCATCGCGGCTAGATGATTTCTTTTTACATCCTTTTTGGTCTATTCCTATTTTTATACTGATTATGATAAGCATGTACGCTTTTGTTGTTTTAGTTGTGGGAAATGGTTTAACACCACTTTTAGAAAATGGCTTAAGTTCAGCATTAGAAAAGCTTTCTTCTCTTTTAGAACAAAACAATATTCAACCATGGCTCAATAGTTTATTCGTTCATGGTATTTTAGGAAGTGTAGGAAGTATGCTTTGTTTTCTTCCTGAATTAATCGCTCTTTTCTTTTTTATTGCTTTTTTAGAAAATACTGGATATCTAGCGCGTATTTCTTTTATTCTCGATGGCTTATTGCAAAAGGTATCATTAAGCGGAAAAACGATGATACCCTTTTTAGTGGGAAGTGGTTGTAGTGTTCCAGGAATCATGATTACAAGAACTATTCCTTCAATGGAAGAAAGAGAAAAAGCGATTGTTTTAACGCCCTTTGTTCCTTGCAGTGCGAAACTTCCTATTATCGTTCTTTTTGCCAGCCATATTTTTTATGAAAAACGTTTCTTCTTTGTTATCTCTTTATATTTATTAGCGATTTTATTCATCTTGATTTATGCGCTAATTTTTAAAAAGCTTTTTCAAAGAAATCATACTTCTGAATTCTTTATAGAACTCCCTAAATATCATTGGCCAAATCTAAATTATATAGCGTATGATGTCTATGAAAAAGGGAAAAGTTTTATTAAAAAGACGATGAGCATTGTTTTACTTTGTTCGATATTTGTATGGTTTTTATCTTCTTTTTCTTGGAATTTGACTTATGGTATTCCCATTGAAAAATCTATTTTATCCGATATAGGAAGACTGTTTTCATGGCTTTTTTATCCGATGGTAGGAGAAAATTCTTGGGCACTTACGGTATCCGCATTTCAGGGTATTATTGCTAAAGAACAAGTCGTTTCTTCCTTACGAATGATTGCGGGATTAGATTCTACTTTAGGAGATGAAAGCATTTTTTTATCTTCTGTTTTTTCCATGTTTCAAAGTAAAAGTGCGGCATACGCCTATATTTTGTTTATTCTTTTTAGTGCTCCTTGTATCAGCGCAATTGCGACGATGAAAAAAGAATTAGGAAGCACGAAAAAAACGATGAAATATCTAATTCTTCAAACCGCTCTTGCTTTTCTTTTATCCTATCTAGCTTTTGGTATTGGAAGCATGATAGAAGGCGCTTTATCTTCTTAAAAAACTTTTTATTTTTCTCTTGTTTCTTTTTAACAAATGCTAGAAAATAGAAACGAGGAGTTGAAATATGTTATGGAAAAATTAAATGAATATCAAGAAGCGGCTTATAGCTTTGCTAGTGAAGAAGGAAGAAAAAATCCTGTTTTAAATGGGGTATTAGGTTTAACTGGAGAATCAGGAGAATGTGCGGACATTGTAAAAAAATCCCTTTTCCAAGGTCATGATTTAAATCAAGAAAAATTAATGGATGAATTAGGCGACGTCATGTGGTATGTTGCTTTAACCGCAAAAGGCTTAGGCTATACATTAGAAGATATCGCCAATCACAATATTGAAAAATTATCTTCTCGTTATCCTACAGGACATTTCCGTAAAGAAGATTCGATTCATCGTAAAAAATAAATTAAAACAATTCAGGATGATGCTCTTTTAAATAATCTAATAAGCCATCTTGGCTAGAAGTAAGGGAAGTGAAAAGCCTTCCTTTTTTTAATAAATCTTCTTTAGAATTACACATATAAATCCCTTCATCAGCGATTTCTAACATGCTCACATCATTATAATTGTCACCAAAAGCAATGGTGTAGAGAGAAGGTAGATGAAGAATATCTTTTAAAAGGGACAAAGCAGCGCCTTTACTCACACCTTTTTTAATAACTTCAAAAGAATAAATATGATCAAAATTCCCCCAAGAATAGAAAGAGAATTCTTGATATTTTTCTTTTTGAATGATAAATAAAAATTCTTGAACATGTTCTTCTTTTACTTGAAAAGAAGCACTTAAAGGCTCATCAATAAATTTCGTTTTAGCGGTCAATCTTTTTATCGTGACATATTCATTATCATGCACTAACCAAAAAGGTAATTTATTTTTATGATATACATAAAGATACTCAAATGCATAAATGAGTCCGCCGTCTAAATAAGGCATAATTTCTTCTAATAATTCATGCAGTAAAGTGAGATTTAATGGAAAAGATATCTTTTTTTCTATTTCTAATGTCTTAGGATTGGTCCAAATAATTAAAGCACCATTTAAAAAGATAGCGGGCATGGTTTGAGGTAATAACTGAATATATTCAAGCCCTCCATGGTAAGGACGGCCCGTGTTATAAACAAAATAATTTCCGTTTTGAATCACGTGATCCATCATTTCTTTAGTAGCAAGTGTAATATTTTTTTCAGGTGTTAGAAGAGTGTTGTCTAAATCGGTACAAATCAAATAAGTCGTTTCTGCCATAAATATCACCTCTTTTTTAGTATAAGTAATTTCTGAATTGATGACAAATATTTTTTTACTCTTTAGAGTAAAATAAAAATATGCTATAATTGCCCCGTAATGATGAATGGAGAGATGTACGATGAAAAGAAAAGATTATATTACCTGGGACGAATACTTTATGGGAATTGCTTATTTATCGAGCATGAGAAGCAAAGATCCTTCCACCCAAGTTGGAGCCTGCATTGTTGACTCTGATCATAAAGTTGTGTCCATTGGTTATAATGGTATGCCGATTGGCTGTGATGATGATCATATGCCTTGGGATCGTGGCTCTGGGGTGGATTCAAAGTATTTATATGTCTGCCATGCCGAATTTAACGCAATCTTAAATATTCGTAGTGCCTCTTTAAAAGGATGCACGATTTATGTTTCTTTATTCCCTTGTAATGAATGTGCAAAAGCCATCATTCAAACAGGTATTAAAGAAGTGGTATATGTGAGTGATAAATATAAAGATACCGATGGCGTAAAAGCTAGTAAATATATGTTTGATACTTGTGGCGTTACTTACCGCAAGTTCACAGGTCGACTTCCTAAAATTGAATTTGAGGAACAATAAAAAAGAAAGAAAAGGTGGATGTAATGAACGCGTTAGAAATTAATGATTTATCTTTTAGTTACGATAACAAAGTTGATGCGATTCATTCTATCCAATTGACGATTGAAGCAGGAAAATACGTTGCAATTGTTGGGCATAATGGCTCAGGAAAATCAACGTTAGCGAAATTGATTCTAGGACTTTTAGAAAAAAAGGAGGGTAAAATCATTGTTTTTGGTCAAGAAGTAAATGAGAAAAACATTGATACCATCCGCCAAGAAATTGGTATTGTTTTTCAAAATCCAGATAATCAATTTGTTGGATCTACTGTACGCGAAGATATTGCTTTTGGGTTAGAAAATCGGTGTATTCCATATGAAGAAATGGAGGCACGGATTCATGAATTTGCTAAAAAAGTACAAATGGAAGAATTTTTAGATAAAGAGCCTTCCAATCTTTCGGGTGGTCAAAAACAAAGAGTAGCCATTGCTGGTGTTTTAGCCATGCATCCTAAAATGATTATTTTTGATGAAGCCACCGCCATGTTAGATCCTCGCGGAAAAAAAGAAATTCGTGAAGTAATTGAAGAAATGCGAAAAGAAAATCCTGATTTAACGATTTTATCGATTACTCATGATATGGAAGAAGCTTCTAAAGCGGATGAAGTTATTATTTTAAGTCATGGTACAAAAGTTTTACAAGGTAACGCAAGTGAAGTATTAAGTCATACGGACATCCTACAAAACTTGAATTTAAAATTACCATTTTTATCAGAACTTTATGTAGAACTAATGGAAAATGGTGTAAAGCTTGAAGAAGCACATTCTTTTGATGAAATGGTGGTGAATGTATGCCAATACGTTTTGAAAAAGTAAGTTATACTTATGGTAAGAAAACGCCATTTGAATATCAAGCTTTAAAAGATATCAATTTAGAAATTTTAGAAGGCTCATTTACCGCAATTGTAGGACATACAGGTTCAGGAAAAAGCACCTTAATTCAACATTTAAATGGTCTACTTTTACCTGAAGAAGGAAGAGTTGTTATTGCTGATTTTGTTTTAGAAGCTAAAAAGAAAATAAAAAACATAAAGGCTCTTCGTAAACAAGTGGGCATTGTTTTTCAATTTCCTGAATATCAGCTATTTGAAAGTACGGTTTTAAAAGACGTCATGTTTGGCCCTAAAAATTTTGGAGCAACGGAAGAAGAGGCAAAAGCGAAAGCGCAAAAGGCTTTAGAGTTAGTGAAAATACCACCTTCTTATTATGAAAAATCTCCTTTTGCTTTATCCGGAGGGGAACGGCGTAGAGTCGCAATTGCCGGCATTTTAGCAATGGAACCTAAAATTTTAGTTTTAGACGAACCGACGGCGGGTTTAGACCCAAAGGGCATTGATGAAATGATGCATCTTTTTAAAGAAATCCATGATAAAGGAACCACAGTAATTTTAGTGAGCCATGATATGGACGTCGTTTTAGAATACGCGGAAAAGGTGATTGTTCTTCAAGACGGAAAAGTACTTAAGATTGCATCACCAACTGAATTATTTCAAGATGAAAATTTTGAATCTTATTCTTTAGAAATGCCAATCGTCTATCAGTTTGCTGTGGCTTTAATCAAAAAAGGCATTGCCATTGATTTAACAAAAGTGAAGAATCCTGAGACTTTAGCAAAAGAAATTGTGAAAGCGAGGGATGTAAAATGACCAAAATGACATTAGGCAAATACATGCCTTATAATTCGCCTATTCATAAATTAGATCCTCGCGTGAAAATCTTAACATTAATCTTTTTGATGGTACCGATTTTTCTTTCATTTCCAAATCCAGAAACGAGTTTTATTCTCTATGGCGTTATGGCGATTGTGATTTATATTATCATGCGGATGTCCCATGTACGTTTAAGCATGATTTTTAAGCAACTCAAAGCACTTTGGGTAATGATGCTATTTGTTTCAATTTTAAATATTCTTTTCATTAAAGATACAAAATATGGCTTTATTGCTATCGGTAACCAAGGCTTTATTATTGCGGTTAAGGCGCTTTATGATACGCTTTATATTATTATCCGCTTAGTTTTGATGGTTTCTTTAACAACGATTTTAACTGCTACCACAAAGCCCTTAGATTTAACCTTTGCTTTAGAGTGGTATTTAACGCCTTTAAAAGTGTTCCATTTTCCTACCTCAGAAGTTGCTATGACGATGACTTTAGCACTTCGTTTTATTCCAACCTTTTTAGAAGATACGGAAAGAATTATGAAAGCCCAGTCGTCTAGAGGTGTTGATTTTGAACACGGAAAACTCATGGAAAAACTTCGAGCCATGGTTTCTTTAATTGTCCCACTTTTATCTTCTGCCATTCATAGAAGTGATGATTTAGCCGATGCCTTAGAAGCGCGTGGCTATAATCCTGATCATAAAAGAACGCATTATCGTCAAATGAAATGGGGCTTTAAAGATACAGGAGCACTTTTGTTATCTCTTATTTTCTTTGCTGGGTTTATTACCCTTGCTGCTATGAAAATTGATGTGTTTATTTGGATAAAGGGGTGGTTTTAATGCCACGCTATTTAATGAAATGTTCTTATGATGGAACAGCCTTTTTTGGTTATCAAAAACAAGTGGATAAAAGAACGGTTCAAGAAGAAATTGAAAAGATAATTTCTAAATTACTTAACACGCCAACAAGCATTTATGCTTCAGGAAGAACCGATGCTGGTGTACATGCTCATGGACAATATTTTCACTTTGATTCACCGAAAATATTAGAAAAAGAGCGGTTTATGTATGCTTTAAATGCTTTATTACCAAAAGACATCCATATTATTTCAATGAAAGAGGTAGCACCTGATTTTCATGCCCGCTACCAAGCTTTAGCTAAAAAATATGTTTATGTAATCCATCAAGGAGAAGATGACCCCTTTTTAAGAAATACAACCTATCAGCTACATCAATCTTTAAATGTTGAAAAGATGAAAATAGCGGCCGAGACTTTAAAAGGAACACTTTGTTATCGTAATTTTACTTCTAAAGAAGAGGATGAAAAAGATTTTGTTCGTACCATTTATGCCATTCATTTTCATGAAGAAAATCATACAGTTCGCATCTCTTTTTTAGGTGACGGCTTTATGCGCTACATGGTAAGAATGTTAGTAGGTTCTTTAATTGCAATTGGATTAGGAAAAGAAGAGCCTGACTATTTTACTAAGCATTTATATACAGAAACCCGTCAAATTACATCTTATAAAGCACCTGCTCAAGGCCTTTTCTTAGAAGAAGTTTATTATTTTGAAGCGTTGCCTTTTAACTTTCATACACATACAAAACGCTGTGGACATGCTTGTGGAGAAGATGAAGAATATGTACAAGCTGCGATTCAAGCAGGAATTAAAACATTAGGTTTTAGTGATCATATTTTTTATCCTAATTTTCAAAATGAACCTTTTCCTCATGTTCGCGGTGATTATACATTGTTAGAAGATTACCTTCATTCAATTTTAGAATTAAAAGAAAAGTATCAAGAACAAATTGATATCCATGTAGGTTTTGAAGCCGAATATTATGAAGATTATGACGCTTATTATAAAAAACTTCTTGAAAGTGGAAAAATAGAATATTTGATTTTAGGTCAACATTTTTTAAGAACCAATGGTGTTTCTTCTCGAATTTCAAATGGCCCGTATGATGAAGAAGGCGTAAAAAGATATACCGATGCTTTAATTGCAGGCATGAAAACGGGATATTATCGTTATGTTGCACATCCCGATTTATATTTGTGTTTCTATCATCCTTTTGATGCGGTGGCGAAGGAAGCAGCGCATCGAATTTGTGAAGTCGCTAATGAATGTCATCTACCATTAGAACTTAATCTAGGCGGTGCAAGAAGAGGATTGCGCCTTTATAACCAAAACGAAATGAGACTATGTTATCCCGTTTATGAATTTTGGAAAATCGTAGCAGAGCACCACTGTAAAGTAGTGATTGGTGTAGATGCTCATGAACCAAAAAACTTCCTTTCTCCTGCGCAAGTTTTAGCAAGAGAAATTGCCGATGATTTGAATTTAGATTTAACGGATGAATTTCCGCGATAAGAGTTAAGCGTTACGTAGTAAAAATTTTTAAAAAATCAAATTAATTCTTGACAAATAGATAGAATATCTATATTATTCTAGATGGCACTATTGCCAAAGTTGTAGTCCCGGTAAGAATACAATTTGGTAGGAGGAAATGAATTATGCAACGTCAAACAACAATTGCAAAGCCAAAAGAATTAACAAGAAAGTGGTATGTTATTGATGCCGCCGGCAAGCCCCTTGGTCGCTTAGCCTCTGAAGTAGCGGTTATCTTAATGGGTAAGAACAAACCCATTTATACCCCAAACGTTGACTGTGGAGACTATGTCATCATCGTCAACGCTGAAAAAGTTGCTTTAACAGGTAACAAAGTTCACAACAAAAAGTACTACAATGTCTCTGGTTATACCGGTGGTCTCCGTACTCGTACGGCTGGCGAAATGATCGAACGTTATCCAGAAGAAATGGTAGAAAGATCCGTTTGGGGCATGCTTCCAAAAGGACGCCTTGGTCGTTCCATTTATAAGAAACTCTTTGTTTATAAAGGACCTGACCATAAGCACGAAGCTCAACAACCAGAAGTTCTTGAGCTCAAATTCTAGGAGGAAACGAATATGGCAGCAAAGAAAAAAGCAAATGTCCAATACTATGGTACTGGTCGTAGAAAATCATCTGTAGCTCGTGTATTCCTTGTTCCAGGAACAGGCAAAATCCTTGTTAACGGTAGAGATGTTGATGAATATATGCCTTATGCAACCCTTGTCATGGATTTAAAACAACCTCTTGAACTTACAAACACTACCGATAAATTCGATGTGAATTGTACAGTTACTGGTGGCGGTTTTACTGGCCAAGCAGGTGCGATTCGTTTAGGTATTGCTCGTGCTTTATTAGAAGCATCTAGCGATTATCGTGCGAACCTTAAAGTTGCTGGTATGTTAACACGTAACTCACGTGCAAAAGAACGTAAGAAATACGGCTTAAAAGCAGCTCGTCGTGCACCACAATTCTCCAAACGTTAATTTCAAATTCAAAATTACAATTGGAATCATCAAGACTCATGCAGATTTGCATGGGTCTTTTTGTTATATTTAAAAGAAGTGTGAACATAAAATTATTGAGGTACTAAAAATTATGAAAAAAAGGACACTATTTTTGTATGCGCTCATTGTAGTATTGTTTTGTATCGCCTTAATTGTTCCTCTTCGCACTAGACGAGTAGAACAAACCTATTTTCACACACTAGTTATTGATCCAGGGCATGGTGGAAAAGATAATGGGTCTTGTTATGATGATGTGTTAGAAGATGAAATTAATCTAAATGTCTCTACAAAGTTATTAGAAACCTGTATACAAAAAAATTGGCTAACAACGATTACAAGAACCGGAGATTATGACTTAGCTACTCAATACGCAAAAAATAGGAAAAGAGAAGACTTATATAAAAGAGTACAATATATTAATCATTCGGGCGCCGAACTTTTTATTTCAATTCATATGAACATTTATGCAGCCAATCAAAGCGTCCATGGTCCAATGGTTTATTATAATGCTGAAATAGAAGAATCAAAAAAATTGGCGGAAAACATAGCCACATCATTTTATAACTACACCAAAGAAGATAAACCGCTCCATAGTGCAGATTTCTATTTATTCCGTCATACAACGATTCCTGGCGTGTTAATTGAATGTGGCTTTCTTTCTAACGATGAAGAAAGAAAAAAGCTCTGTAATGATGATTATCAAAACACCATGGCAGAACTTATATATAAAGGGATTAAGGAGTATTTTAAAAGCGTTTAAATTTTCATAGGATGAATAGTTAATTCTCCTTTTTCATCCCATGAGAGCACTAAATAGGTCCCGATAGAACCATCGCGCGGAAAAGTAGTGGACCCTGGATTTAAAATATACATACCTTGATAGGTACGAATATCTTGTACGTGGGTATGCCCATAAACATAGAAATCAGCGTGTTTAGATGCCATATAGTCTAAAGAACGTCCCACTCCATTACCATGCTCTAAATAAAAGGTTCCGTAGCGAGTTTTAAAGAAACGTGACTTAGGATAAGTATCATAAGGATCACAGTTTCCTTGCACACTTACAAAAGGCTCTATTTCGTTAGGATAACGCTCGCTATCACCTAAATGAAGATAGTAATTTGCATGAGGGTGTCGACGTACAATTTCTTTTAAAACGTCGATGTTACCATGAGAATCGCTAACAAGAATCATTTCCATATTTTTTTTGCTCCTTTTCTTTATTATAAATAAAAAACGAATAAAAGGTGAGATTATTTAAAAGAAGAAAAGAGTTATCTAACCCGCTTTGGCTTTTATCTTGAATGAAAACTACAATGAAAAAAGGTTAAAAAAAATAAAAAAAATATTGCTTTTTATTTTTAGGTATTGTATATTAAGTAAGCACGGTGTAAAGGGCCTTTAGCTCAGTTGGTTAGAGCGCACCCCTGATAAGGGTGAGGTCGATAGTTCAAGTCTATTAAGGCCCACCATGAGATAAAAAAATAACCTAGGCAAAAGAGGGGCCTAGGTTTTTTTTACATATGCTTACTTGCAGCTTTGATTTGCATGACTAGTACTAGTTCTAATCACTAAGGGCAGTGGCTATCCATTTTTGGCTGCGATAGAATTCCATTATCAATCACTCTCACTTTCTTCATCTAGTATGGATATTCTACAAAGCCTACCAGCATTTGCAAATATAAAATAACATGATACAAGTGAAATGGTTATCCATGCTTCATGTAGTCGATTGAAATCAAAATAAATTAGAATTATTTCATGTTTCATCATAAAATTATATTGGAAATTTGAATAATTTTTTTAATACTTTTTTACCATTAAAGCGCATACATTAAATACTTTTTTTAAAATAAGAAGGAAAATGCTTTATTTTTGTCAAAAAATAAAGAAAATATAATTTTGCATTGAGGAATAAAGGCGCTTTTCAATGATCTTATACCTAATTTTTACGGTTTGAGTTTTAATTTGCTCATTAAAAAGCGTTAAAACGAATAGTCAAGAATAGGTAATTCTTTAAAAACTTAAAAAAATAATTGATATCATTTTTTAGATTTGGTATTATATATAGGCGTAGTGGAGTCTTAGCTCAGTCGGGAGAGCGTTTCCTTCACACGGAAGAGGTCGCAGGTTCGATCCCTGTAGACTCCACCATATTTGTATGATGTGCCGACTTGGCTCAATTGGCAGAGCAATTGATTTGTAATCAATAGGTTGTAGGTTCAAGTCCTATAGTCGGCACCATTTTTTTGCCCTCTTGGCGGAATTGGTAGACGCGCTAGACTTAGGATCTAGTTCTTACGAGTGCGAGTTCGAGTCTCGTGGAGGGCACCAGTTTTATTGATTTAGCCCTAGAAATGGGGCTTTTTTTAATTTCTCTATTCCCATGTTTTTCTCCTTATATAGATAAAGAGTGAATAATATGTTATAAATAAATAAAAGAGGAAAAATTATCATGAAAGAAGAAATGAAACAATGTTTAAATCAGCTGATTGGATTAGAGTTATTGAATATTAATGTAGCATGCCAAATGCTTATATTACATTTTGATAACATAGGAATACATTGTCAAACACTTGCAAGAATTAAGAAAAATGATGATATTTTATTTACAACGTTTGATTATTTTAGTTGGGATGAAAAAGATGATAGCCATAATGATGAATGGTATTTTTTAGATAAGTATAGTGATGACATCATTGGTGGAGTAGTGGAAAAAGTTGAATTGACCAAAAATAATGATGTCACCCTTACCTTCAACAATGGAATTGTGATTGAAATGTTCGTAGCAAATGGATATTTTCATTATGTTAAAGAATTAGAACAATGGAGAATTTTAATGAATGTTGACCAAGAAAATACGTATCATTACGTTGTTTTTAGCAAGCATATAGAAAAACAATAAAACAAATTATTTTAATCATCTTCTATAGAAAGAGAAAATATTATGGAACAAATCATAGTCGGTATAGCTTCGTTGATTATTTTGCCTATGTTTTATAGGTTACTCATACGTTGGAAAGAAAAAGAAGAAAAGAAAATTTCTTATAAATCAGAATTTATGATAAAACCAAGCAAAGGACTTACTTTGTTCTTTTTTATATTCATGATTTTTTTCTTTTTAGGAATGGTAGGAGCGGTGCTTTTTTATTGTTTAACAAAAGTTGCAAATAAAAATGTAATTTTTTGGGCGATAGAAATTATTTCATTATTCTTTTTTCTACTTAGTGGAATAGGATTTTTAGTTAACAAATATGATTATTTTGTTGTCGAGGAAGATGGAGGTTGTATAAAAAAAGCTATTGAAAAAAGATAAGCTCATTAAGTATTCGGATATTTTTTATATGAATTATTCACCAGATTTAGGGCAACTATTTTGCTGCGATAAAGATGGTGTTATTCTATTTGTCGTTGAGCGATATTATGTAGGAGTGGAACAGTTATACCATAAATTAAGTAAACGAGGTTATACATCTTTACCCCATCCTTATCCATCCGAAGATATGAAAAAGAATAAAAGGTTTCAATATATGAAAAAACTTTCATCTTCAATAATGGGATTTTGGTGTTTTCTTTTATTTGGACTATCTTCATTATTATTCGGAGGATTTATTCACGCTCAGGCACACTTTACACCTTTTGAAAATTATGAAGTTAGTGGAATTATCGAGAATTATAGTCTAAATAATGGCGCATTGAAAATTGATTTAGTGGGCGATGATAAAACTTATTACGTTAATCAAATTGTTTACGAAAAACTAGATAAAGATGTATATTACGTGTTAGCTAAAAATGAAGAGATAAAATTATATATTGCCTATCAAGATGAATACGAAAGATATCATATTTCGCAAATTGAATTGCAACATGTCATTTATCTGGATATGGAAGAAGCAGAAAGTGCACTTTATTCTAATTATAAAACAAGCAAGATTGTCAGTTATGTGTTTTTAGGCATAGGTACTGTTCTAGAAATTCTTGCTTTGGTCGATATCATTAAGATAAAAATATTAAAGAATCAACCATGTTCAGAGTCTTAATAAAAAAGGAATAAATGAAATACAATTTTTGCTTTTAAAAAAGAAAAAAAGGCTATATCATAGAAGAGGAAAAGTGAAAAGGAGTGTTGAAATATGAAAAGTGTGATGATTCAACAAAAAAATGGAAAGAATTTTGAATGTTTATCTTTATCAGAAACGCATTTTTATCAACATCTTCTTCGTGATTTAGAATTTGCTCCTGAAGATGAACATCTTATCCATCAATTAGCGTTTAAAGAATTACTACAAGAAATGTTTGAAGCCATAATGAAAGATAAAAACGTCCAAATCGAATATGAAACTTCAAAAGAAAAAGAAGCATTATTAGAAACTGTTTTAAAAAAACTTCAAACATTGAAAGAAATTGAAATTCATTGATTCTTTCTTTGGTGCATTAGCTCAGCTAGATAGAGCATCACCTCCTAAGCGGAACGCTGGTAGACTAGCCATCCGTCACTTCTTTCGTGGAGTCCACTATAAACTTGCGTATTGTCCTAAAATTCGGTAAAAATAAACCTGCGTATTGTCCGTAATTTGTGGTACCGTGAATTTTTGCAATAACTTTTAAATCGTGATAAAATACCAAAGATCTGCCTGTACCTCAGTAGGATAGAGGGTCCGCCTCCTAAGCGGAACGCCGTTGGTTCGATTCCAATCAGGCAGGCCATTTTTTCAGTTACTTCTTTCGTGGAGCGACTGATTTTTTTATGCTTATATGAACCATATATTCCTTGTTTTATCTCATTTAATATACCTATAATTCTTTTTAATTGTGGTAAGAACACTGTGGAGTTAACATTTTCATTGTTTTGTAATACAAAGCATGAACGAAAGACAGTGAAACCGATATATTATTAATAGAATAAAGTGGTTTATCGATAACATTTTTGTAAAAAATTAAAAATCATTATCCATAACTTGACTTTTTCCATCTTTTTTTGTTATAGTATTTGCAAAGGAGACTTCTAATATGAACATGTATATTAGAGAGAATTACTTAAAAAAAATACGTGGTTTCTACCATGCTGACGATTTGATTAAGGTTATCACAGGTGTACGTCGTTGCGGAAAATCAAGCTTAATGCAAATGATTGCAAATGAACTTAAAGAAGCGGGAATTCCAGAATCAAGAATTATTTATCTCGACCTTGATAAACGAGAATATCGAAATATTGTAACGTCCAATCAATTAGAATCTTTAATCATGTCAAAAAGCGAAACAGAAGAGATGAAATATCTCTTTATTGACGAAGTTCAAAATGTTAAAGATTTTGAGACTGTTATTAATAGTTTTAGAACAGATGGAAATTGGTCGATTTTTATCACCGGATTAAATTCTTATCTTTTAGGCGGTGAATTGGTTACGAAACTGACAGGAAGATATGTCCAGTTTGAACTTTTTACATTAAATTTTCAAGAATATGAAGAGATGAAGGCTTTCTTCGGAAAACCAATAAATCCTAATCCAATGATTGAACTTACAAATTATATTCTTGAAGGGGGTTTTCCAAGAGCAGTTTTGTTTGATGATATGGCTGATAAAAGAAAATACGTTCAAGATGTCATTTCGGAAATTTTTGAAAAAGACATTCGTAAGCGTTTAAAAATCAAAAACAAAGAAACCTTTGAGATAATTCGCAAATATATTATCAATAACTTCGGTGCAACTACAAGTTTAAATAATATTTGCGAGGCAATAAGAAAAAATGGAACACCTATCAACACTTCAACAATTTCCAAATACGTCAAGGCGCTTATTGATGCAAAAATCTTGTATGAATGCCCTCGCTTTGATATGAAATCCAAACGTTCTCTTTCTGGAGAAAAGAAATATTATCTTGCCGATTTGAGTTTTTATTATGCTGAAAATACGGATAACAAAATCAATTACGGACCGGTACTTGAGAATATCGTCTATATTTATGCGAAGTCGCTCGATTACTCTGTAAGCGTAGGAAGATTCGGTAAGTTTGAGTGCGACTTTATTGTTCGCGGAACGGACATGCAATATGCCTATATTCAAGTAGCTTACACTATTGCATTAAGCAAAGAAACAGAAGAACGAGAATATCGTCCGTTAGAAAACATAAAGGACAACTATCCGCGGTACGTTGTTACGACAGACTATCTCTTGCAACAGCGTAGCGGAATAAAACACGTGAATTTGATGGACTTTATCAGCAAAAATGAAAAGTTTTAAATAGTGTTCAACGCTACATTAAAAGGAATACGAAATGGCTATTAAGTACATATTTTATTGACTGTATCACAAGTTATGATAAAAAGAAAATATTAGAAATGCTCACGTATGATGAAAGTAAAGAATACCTACTTTTATCATTAGATGAACTTTCAAATATTGTTTGAGAAAAGAAATTTTTGATTCATCAACCTATTTTAAATTCTATATAGCTAACGAAAAAAAATAAAAGGTTTCTTTTTTTCCTTATAAAGGAAAAATGAAATCTTTTTTTTATATATAGATTTTGATATAATGGTCTCGTAGAATGAGGAGTGAAGCTGATGAACATTATTTATTTGAAGTATGCTGTTGAAGTAGCTCGAATTGGATCGCTCTCTAAAGCGGCGGAAGCCTTATATGTTGCGCAACCGAATCTTTCTCGCGCGATTAAAGAGTTAGAAAAAGAATTAGGTATTACGATTTTTGATCGTAATTCAAAAGGTATGAGTCTTACACCGGACGGCGAAAAGCTCATTCAATACGGAAAGAAAATACTGCAACAAATTGATGAAGTACAAAATATGTTTAAAGAAGAGCAATCGAAAAAAGAAGTTTTTTCCATTTCCGTACCAAGAGCGTCTTATATTTCGCATGCCTTTGCTTCCTTCTCCAAATATTTAATGGCGGAAGACCAATGTGATATTTTTTATAAAGAAACGAATGCTTTAAGAGCTATCAATAATATCTTACATGCGGATTATAAATTAGGCATTATTCGTTATGCGGCACAATACGATAATTATTTTAAAGAATTACTTGATTCTAAAAATTTTATCTATGAATTAGTGGCGGAATTTCGCTTTGTTTTATTGATGTCGAAAGATTGTCCATTAGCGAAAAAAGAAGAAATTACGTATGATGATTTAAAAGACTATATTGAAATTGCCCATGCCGATCCTTTTGTCCCTTCGCTTCCTTTAGCCGAAGTAAAAAAAGAAGAATTACCGGATAATGTTCAAAGAAGAATTTTTGTTTTTGAAAGAGCAAGTCAGTTTGATACATTATCTACGAACCCCAATGCTTTTATGTGGGTTTCACCAATTCCTAACGAAACATTAGAAAGATATGGTTTGGTGCAATTTGAATGCAAAGAGAATCAAAAATATTATAAAGATGTCTTAATTTACCTAAGTACATATCGCCTTTCGAAATTAGATAAGCTTTTTATCACGGAATTATGCAAATCTAAAAGAGATTTTATTAAATAAAAAAGTGAAAAAAAGCTAGGAAAATAAAGGAAAAAAATCATTTCGATACACTTATATCGATAATGATATATCGACATGTAATATTTATATTTCAATAAAGGAGGAATGGGAAGTACAATTGAAACGGATAAAGTAAGGAGATGGTATAGTGAAACAAAATAGACTCTCAAAATCAGTATTAGAACGATTGCCTATCTATTTACATTATTTGTATTCTTTACAAATGAATGAAAATGACACGATTTCATCGGCTAGCATCGCTAGAGCACTTCAACTTGGCGAAGTTCAAGTGCGAAAAGATTTATCTTTAGTCTGTGGAACGGGCAAGCCCAAAATTGGTTACGTTAAAAAAGATTTAATGAATCATCTTGAAGAAGCCTTAAGCTGTCATAACGAAACAAAAGCCGTTGTGATTGGCGTAGGAAATCTAGGAAAAACATTATTATCTTATAGCCATTTTAATGAATATGGTTTAGTTCTTGTCGCGGGATTTGATAACGATCCTTCAAAAATAGGAGAACTATCTAATGGTAAAAAAGTTTATTCAATTGAAGAACTGAAAAAATACTGCCAAGAAGAAAACATTAAAATCGGGGTAATCACCGTGCCAGAAAAAGAGGCACAAAAAGTTTGTGATCTATTAGTGGAAGCGGGTATCATTGCCATTTGGAATTTTACACCAGGAAGACTTACTTTGCCGAGCTATATTCGTGTAAGAAACGAAAATATGGCGGCATCACTTGCTGTTTTATCAGCAAGCATTAAATAAGAATGAATAAAAAAGGAGTTCAAAAATATGGAAGAAAAAAATTATTCAATCGTCGATAGCGTGGATTCATTAGAAGCGCTAATTAGCAGAGTAAAAGAAGCACAAAGAAAATTTGCCACTTATACCCAAGAACAAGTGGATGCGATTTTCTTAGCTGCCTCATTAGCCGCAAACAAAATGCGTATTCCTCTTGCTAAACTTGCAGTAGAAGAAACAGGCATGGGCGTCGTAGAAGACAAAGTCATTAAAAATCACTACGCAGCTGAATACATTTATAATGCCTATCGTAATGTGAAAACCTGTGGTGTTATTGAAGAAGATAAGGCTTTTGGCATCAAAAAAGTTGCAGAACCTATCGGTTTAATCGCTGCGGTTATTCCAACGACCAACCCAACTTCAACCGCGATTTTCAAAACATTAATCGCTTTAAAGACAAGAAATGGTATTATTATTAGCCCTCACCCAAGAGCCAAGAAATCAACCATCGCTGCTGCGAAAGTTGTTCTTGAAGCTGCTGTTGCAGCTGGTGCTCCAGAAGGCATTATTGGTTGGATTGATGTTCCAAGTCTTGAACTCACCAATTTAATCATGAAAGAAGCCGATATTATTTTAGCTACCGGTGGTCCAGGCATGGTCAAAGCCGCTTATTCTTCAGGAAAACCAGCCTTAGGCGTTGGTGCTGGTAATACCCCAGCCATCATTGATGATAGTGCCAATATCACCCTTGCTGTTAGCTCAATTATCCATTCTAAAACTTTCGATAATGGTATGATTTGTGCTTCCGAACAATCTGTCATTGTTCTTGATAGCATTTATGATACCGTCAAGGCTGAATTTGCCGCTAGAGGTTGCTACTTCTTATCACCAGAAGAAACCGAAAAAGTTAGAAAAACAATTATTATTAATGGCGCTTTAAATGCCAAAATCGTTGGTCAAAAAGCCGTTCGCATTGCTGAATTAGCCGGTGTGACGGTTCCAGAAGGAACTAAAATTTTAATTGGCGAAGTCGAAAGTGTTGAACTTTCTGAAGAATTCGCTCATGAAAAACTCTCACCAGTTCTTGCTATGTATCGCGCTAAAGACATCGAAGATGCTTTCTCTAAAGCTGAACGCTTAATCGCGGATGGTGGATATGGACATACTTCTTCTATCTACCTTGATCCAATTACCCAAAAAGCCAAATTAGATGAATTCACTGAAAGAATGAAGACTTGCCGTATTTTAGTAAATACACCTTCTTCTCAAGGTGGTATTGGTGACTTATATAACTTTAAATTAAGACCATCTTTAACTCTTGGTTGTGGTTCTTGGGGCGGTAACTCCGTTTCCGAAAACGTAGGAGTTAAACATTTAATTAACATCAAAACTGTGGCTGAAAGGAGAGAAAACATGCTTTGGTTTAGAGCACCTGAAAAGGTATATATTAAAAAAGGTTGTTTACCAGTAGCGCTTGATGAACTCAAGACCGTTATGGGTAAGAAAAAATGTTTCATTGTTACAGATAGTTTCTTATATCATCATGGATATACCAAACCAATTACCGATAAATTAGACGAAATGGGTATTGAACATACAACATTCTTCGATGTTGCACCAGACCCAACCCTTGCATGTGCAAAAGAAGGTACCAAACAAATGGTCGCCTTTGCTCCAGATTGCATCATCGCTCTTGGTGGTGGTTCCGCAATGGACGCTGCTAAGATTATGTGGGTGATGTATGAACATCCAGAAGTCGACTTCTTAGATATGGCTATGCGCTTCATGGATATTCGTAAGAGAGTATATACATTCCCAAAAATGGGTGAAAAAGCTTACTTCATCGCTGTTCCAACTTCTGCTGGTACTGGTTCTGAAGTTACACCATTCGCGGTTATTACCGATGAAAGAACAGGTGTGAAATACCCATTAGCCGACTACCAATTATTACCAAATATGGCCATCATTGATACCGATTTCCATATGAGCGCGCCAAAAGGATTAACCGCTGCTTCTGGTATTGATGCCGTTTCCCATAACTTAGAAGCTATTGCTTCTATGATGGCAACCGACTATACCGATGGTTTAGCCTTACGTTCCTTAAAGATGATTTTTGAATATTTACCAAGAGCGTACGATAACGGACAAACCGATGTCGAAGCTCGTGAAAAAATGGCTAACGCTGCTACCATGGCAGGTATGGCCTTCGCTAATGCCTTCTTAGGTGTCTGCCACTCCATGGCTCATAAACTTGGTGCTTTCCACCACATCGCTCACGGTGTCGCTAACGCTTTAATGTTAGAAGAAGTCATTCGCTTTAACTCCGCCGAAGTCCCAGCTAAAATGGGTACCTTCCCACAATATGATCACCCACACACCATGGCTCGTTATGCCGAAGCTGCTGACTACCTTGGTTTAGGTGGTAAGACCGATAGTGAAAAGGTTGAAAACTTAATTAAAGCCATTAATGAATTAAAAGCCAAAGTGGGTATTAAACCAACCATTCGTGATTACGTTCCAGATGAAAAAGACTTCTTGGATCGTTTAGACGCCATGGTGGAACAAGCCTTTGATGATCAATGCACCGGCGCTAACCCACGTTATCCATTAATGAGTGAAATCAAACAAATGTACTTAAATGCTTATTATGGCAACAAACATTTCGAAGAAATGGAAGTTCCAACGCAAAACGATATCGTTTCTACCGATGATTCACATGATTTCAAAAAAGCATATCGCCGGGCGAGAAACGGCATGAAAAAAGCTTAATGAAAGGGGATAAATAAGTATGAAATTAGATAGAGTAATTGCAGTTCGTAATAGTAAAACCGTATATCGCGATGGCGATAACTGTATTAAAGTTTTTGACAAAGATTATTCCGTTGCTGATGTTTTAAATGAAGCGTTAAATCACGCTCGTGTATTGGAAACCGGCTTAAAGATTCCACAAATTCGTGAAGTTACCATGATTGATGGAAAATGGGCCATTGTTTATGAATACATTAAAGGAAAAACTTTAGCACAATTAATGCAAGAAAATCCTGAAAAGAAAGAAGAATACTTAGAACTCTTTGTAAATTTACAAATCGAAGTTCAATCCAAAACTTGTCCACTTTTAAATAAATTAAAAGACAAGATGAATCGTAAGATTTCTCAAGCTGATTTAGATGCAACCACCCGTTATGATCTTCATACACGTCTTGAAGGTATGCCAAAACATAATAAATTATGTCATGGTGACTTCAACCCATCCAATATCATCATTGCGGATGATGGCACACCTTATATCATCGACTGGTCCCATGCTACGCAAGGAAATGCTTCCGCTGACGTAGCAAGAACCTACTTACTATTCTGGCTCAATGGTGATATTACTGGTGCAGATGAATATTTAGATTTATATTGTAAGAAAACCGGCACAGAAAAGCACTATGTCCAAAAATGGATGCCAATTGTCGCCGCTTCTCAATCCGTTAAAGGAAACGAAAAAGAACGTGAGTTCTTATTAAGTTGGGTCAACGTTGTTGATTACGAATAATATAAAGGAGAATTAGAATTATGATTAAAGTTACAGTCTGTATTGGTAGTTCTTGCCATATTAAAGGTTCTCGTCAAGTCGTTGAATCTTTACAATATTTAATTGCCAAAAATGATTTAAAAGACAAAGTAGAACTCGGTGGCACTTTCTGCATGGGAAAATGCCAACAAGGTGTTTGCGTAACTGTCGATGGAGATTTCTTCTCCGTTAGTCCAGAAACCGTTGATGAATTCTTTACGAAAGAGATTCTTTCGAGGATTTAACGATGGTAGTTATTCAAGTATGCGTAGGAAGTTCTTGTTATATTAAAGGCGCTTCTGATATTGTTCAACTACTTGAAAATAAAATTGCTGATTTACATTTAGAAGATCGTATTGTCCTTTCCGGTAGTTTTTGTACCGGAAAGTGCAATCGTATCGGTGTAACCATTACGGTAAATGATGTTATCTATACAGGAATTACGAAAGATACATTTACCGATTTTTGGAATGAAAAAGTCGTAAGTGCTTTAAAAGCGGAAGGAGATTTATAATATGGCAGACTATTTGACCTTAAAAAAATCAAACTGTAAAAACTGTTATAAGTGCATTCGTCACTGTCCAGTGAAATCCATTCGTTTTTCCGCTAACCAAGCTCATATTATTGGGAATGAATGTATTTTATGTGGACAATGTTTCGTTGTTTGTCCACAAAATGCCAAAGAAATTGCTTCGGAAGTCGAAAGAGCAAAAGTGCTCATTCAATCGGGAGCCCCTGTTTATGTGAGTTTAGCGCCTTCCTTTATTGCTAATTATGAAAATATTGGTATTGAAGGTATGCGTAAAGCTTTACAAAAACTCGGCTTTAAAGATGTAGAAGAAACTGCGATTGGTGCTAAAATTGTAAAAACGGAATATGAAAGATTATTAAAAGAAGAAAGTCGTGATATTTTGATTTCTTCTTGCTGTCATACCGTGAATCTTTTGATTCAAAAGTATTTCCCATCCGAACTCCCATATTTAGCAGATGTTCTTTCTCCAATGCAAGCTCATGCCCAAGATATTAAAAAAAGATATCCAGGTGCTAAAGTGGTATTTATTGGACCTTGCTTATCAAAAAAAGATGAAGCCGATCACTATGAAGGATATGTCGATGCCGTTTTAACGTTTGAAGAATTAACCGAATGGCTTCAAGAACAACATATTGAACTTGAATCTATGATGGATCATTTAGAAGAGAGCAGAACTCGTTTCTTTCCTACCACCGGCGGTATTTTAAAGACGATGGCGCAAGATACTTCGTATACTTATATGGCTATTGATGGCGTGGAAAATTGTATCGCTGCTTTAAAAGATATTGAAAGCGGAAAAATCCATCATTGCTTTATTGAAATGTCCGCATGTATTGGTTCTTGTATTGGTGGCCCAGTTATGGAAAAATACCATCGTTCACCGATTCATGACTATATTTCTGTTGCACATTATGCCGGAAAGAAAGACTTTGCGGTGGATCAACCTGATACCATGGATTTAAAGAAACATTTTGAATTCATTGAAAGAAGATATGGAACACCTTCGGAAGAAGAAATTATAGAAATCCTACATAAAATGGGAAAAACTAAACCAGAAGATGAATTAAATTGTGGCTCTTGTGGTTATAACACATGTCGCGAAAAAGCGATTGCTATTTATCATGGAAAAGCTGAAATTTCCATGTGTTTACCTTATTTAAAAGAAAAAGCCGAAAGCTTCTCGGATTGTATGGTCAATAATACCCCGAATGGTTTAATTGTTTTAAACGAAAAATTAGAAGTACAACAAATTAATCCATCAGCGCGTCGTATTATGAATATTCGTTCAGTATCTGATGTATTAGGTGATCAAGTCGTGCGTATTCTAGATCCTGGAATCTTCTTAAAAGTTTTAGAAACTAAAAGAAGTATTCGCAATCAAAGAACCTATTTAGCGGAGTATGATAAATATGTCGAGCAAACCGTTATTTATGACCCCACCTATCATATGCTCATTTGTATTATGAGAGATATTACCGATGAAGAAAATGAACGGGAGAAAAAGGAAAGCATTTCGCAACAAACCATTGAAGTTGCTGACCGTGTTGTCGATAAACAAATGCGTATTGTTCAAGAAATTGCTTCTTTATTAGGAGAAACCGCTGCGGAAACGAAGATTGCTTTGACTAAATTAAAGGAGTCTATTCAAGATGAATGATTTATGTGTTGATGTTGGATATAAAAGCATTAATCACGTTGGCGAGCAACTTTGTGGCGATCATGTAGATTTAGTGGAACAAGGTGAAAACTCTTCCGTTATCGTTTTAGCGGATGGCTTAGGAAGTGGCGTAAAAGCAAGTATTTTATCGACACTCACTTCTAAAATCATTTCGACGATGATGGCGGAAGGCTTATCCTTAGAAGATTGTGTTTCTACCATTGCTGCGACTTTACCGATTTGTTCGGTACGTGGCGTAGCGTATTCCACGTTTACCATTATTCATATTCGTAATAATGAAGAAGCGGAAGTCATTCAATATGATAATCCGCTTGTCATTGTGTTACGAAATGGAAAAAATTACGATTATCCTAAAACCGAGATGAATATCGGTGGGAAAAGAATATTTAAATCCGTGATTAAATTAATGGAGGATGATATTTTTATCGCGATGAGTGACGGATGTCCTCATGCCGGTATTGGCTTATCGTATAATTTTGGATGGAAACGTGATGATATTATTGATTTTATGGAAACGGTCGCGGTAAACGGATATACCGCTAAAACTTTATCAACCATTTTAGTTGATCAAGTAAACCGATTATATGAAGAAAAACCAGGAGATGACGCGACGGCATGCGTAATTAAAATTCGTAAAAGGGTGCCGATGAATATTCTCTTTGGTCCACCTTCTAATCGTGATGACGCAAATCGAATGATGTCCTTATTCTTCTCTAAAGAAGGAAAACACATCGTTTGTGGTGGTACGACTTCATCCATCGTTTCGAAATATCTAGGAAAACCTATCAAAGCAAGTTTAGTCTTTGATAAAAATGGTGTTCCTCCGATTGCCGAAATTGAAGGTGTCGATTTAGTTACCGAAGGTGTTATTACGATTAATAAAGTATTAGAATATGCAAAAGATGCATTGAAAGATAATGCACTTTATGAAGAATGGGGCTATGGAAGAGATGGCGCTTCCTTAATTTGTCGTTTACTTTTTGAAGAAGCAACCGATATTAATTTCTATGTAGGACGCGCGATTAACCCAGCACACCAAAACCCTGATTTGCCGATTAACTTCAACATTAAGATGAATCTCGTGGAAGAATTATCCAAATGCTTGAAATTGATGGGAAAAAGGATTAAAGTAAGTTACTTCTAGAGAAGTAGGAGAGATGTAAAATGAGAAAGTTTGATACAAAAGTTCAGTACATGAAGTATAAAGTTTTACTTCAAGTAGCTAAAGAAGCATGGGCGGATCGTCTTCCTGAAACCGCTATTGACATTCCAATGATGATTGTTCCAGGTAAAAAAGCGACCATGCGTTGTTGTGTTTATAAAGAACGTGCCATTTTATTGGAACGTGTAAAAATTGCTATGGGTGGCGATAAGACAAATCCTAACGTCATTGAAGTCATTGATATCGCTTGTGATGAATGCCCTGTCGGTGGTTATGAAGTGACCAATGCTTGCCGTGGATGTTTAGCCCACCGTTGCGAAGATGCATGTCGTTTTGGCGCGATTACTTTTGATAGCGATCATACCGCGCATATTGATAAATCTAAATGTAAAGAATGTGGTATGTGTGCTCGTGTTTGCCCTTATAGCGCTATTCATAACTATAAGCGTCCTTGCGAAACTGCTTGTAAAGTAAAAGCTATTTCTATGGGTGAGGACAAACAAGCTTGCATTGATAATGATAAATGTATCTCTTGTGGTGCTTGTGTATATCAATGTCCTTTCGGTGCGATTACCGATAAGTCCTTTATTTTAAATGTCATCGACATTTTAAAGAAGAGTCAAAACAATACCAAATATAAAGTCTTTGCAGTCGTTGCTCCTTCGATTTCTAGCCAATTCACCTATGCCAAATTAGGTCAAGTCATTACTGGATTAAAAGAATTAGGTTTCTTTACCGTTATTGAAGCCGCTTTAGGTGCTGATATGGTGGCAGAAGCCGAATCCAAAGAATTAGCAGAAAAAGGTTTCTTAACCAGTTCTTGCTGCCCAGCTTTCGTGGATTATATCCACAAAGCTTATCCAGATTTAGTACCTTTAATCTCTCATAACTTATCACCAATGGCTACCATTGCGAAATATATTAAAGAGCATGAAGGCGAATGTAAAGTTATCTTTATTGGGCCATGTACAGCGAAAAAGATGGAAGTACAAAAGGATAGTGTGAAACCTTATGTAGACGCTGTTATCACTTTTGAAGAACTTCAAGCATTATTCGATAGTAAAGATTTAGATATTACTACTTTAGGTGAAAGTGTCTTAGATAACGCTTCTTACTATGGAAGAATCTTTGCTCGTTCCGGTGGCTTATCTGATGCTGTGAAAGAAGGTCTAAAAGAACAAGGCTTAGAAGATTTTGAACTCAAACCATGTGCTTGCGATGGAATTGAGGCCTGTAGAGTCGCTTTAATTAAAAAGAGTAAGGGCTTATTAGACGCAAACTTCATTGAAGGTATGGCCTGTGTTGGCGGTTGTATCGGTGGTGCAGGTTGCTTAACCCATGGTGAAAAGAACAAGATGGAAGTCGATAAATATGGTATGGAAGCTTATGAAAAGACCATTTTAGATGCTACATCGGTTTTAGATAAAAAATAATAGAGTATAGGAGTGTAAGAAAAAAATAGACTTACACTCTTTTCTTTTTGCTGAAAATAGCGTAAATTAATATATACAGTGAAGTGGGGGTCATTATGAAATTAATTAAAAGATTAATCGTTAGCCTAATTACTTTTGTTGCGGTATTAGGCGTTATTACAATTGGTGGATATATTTATGTTCGTCAAAAATATGGTATTGATTTATTTAATACCTTACAACAACTAAAAATCTTACAAGAAAATGTAGATGAAGAAAAAGTATGTCCACATTCATTTACGGAAGAAGATCAAGTAGATGTCCAAAGTGAAGTAAACCAATCCATTGAAAACTTTGTTGAATACTCAAAAGAAAATGGATACACAGTTGACTTAAATAACGTACCAGCTGAAATGAAACAAATCATTAAACTAAGCGATAAAGAAGTCGCTGCTTTAGCGGACATGGTCATTCGTCAAGAGATGAATAGTACAGTTTCTATTGGTGGACAGGATACTACTTTTACTTTAAAACAAATCGTTTTCTCTAATATTGATAGTAATGGAAACGCTAATTTAAATACGGTGATTTCTTTAGATTTAACACCGTTTAAAGACAAAATGAGTGGTTTTCCATTTACCTATCTAAAAAAATATATTCCTGATGCTTTATATATTTCATCGACTGTAAAGGTAAATAAAGGCACAAATGCTTTTGAATACTCCGTTGAACATGATGAATTTGCTTTAAATAACTTAAAGCCAGAACAAACGGAAGATTTCTTCCATACTTTAGATACTGTTATCCATATTGGCAGTGCGGAAGAGCTGAATAAAATGGTTGGAGATACCATTGTTAACTCTTTGATTGGCAGTGAAGAACAAACAGGATTTGCCTATTCTTTAAAAGAATATGGAGCCAATGACTATAACTTCCAAAGTGATGAGACGGGTAATTATTTTGTAGTTAGCATGTAAAAAATAGTTGCATTATTAAAATTATTCGTTATAATACCAATTAGATACATCGAACATGCACCTAGTAATAGGATTGCGATGTATTTTTTTTTATGATTGACAAGGCACTTTTTATTTGTTATTTTTTTATTAGTTTCAAATAACTGCCACCGGGTAGATGAAGAAGAAGCATTCTTTTTCACATCGTTAGGTCTTAGAAGATGTGAAAGGGGAGGCTTATTTTTTTTGAGGTAAGAAAGATGAAAAAGGGATTATTAAATTATTTTAAAGTAAGTGAAATTATACTTTGGGTAATTTCTGTTACGATGATCGTCGGTTCATTTGTTTTGTTTGATCAAAGTAATTACTTAACACTTTTAGCGTCCATCGTGGGTGTTACTTCTTTAATTTTTAACGCAAAAGGAAATCCATTTGGTCAAGTATTAATGATTGGCTTTAGCATCATTTACGGCATTATTTCGTTTAGAAATGCCTATTATGGAGAAATGATCACTTATTTAGGAATGAGTATGCCCATGACGATTGTTAGCTTAATTTCCTGGTTAAAGAATCCTTATAAAGGCAATA